>Ga0154943_106_pt1 | contig 1335 bp, 3 predicted proteins | sample RifCSPhighO2_01_FD_105911 | JGI IMG/M metagenome (GOLD analysis project Ga0154943, IMG submission 105911) | Candidatus Zambryskibacteria bacterium RIFCSPHIGHO2_01_FULL_43_25 | reverse complement strand
TCGCCGTAGAGGCGACTACCATTAGACGATCCCGCAATTCAACAAAACAATACTTTAAAAATTCCCAAAATTCAAGACGCCACAACACATACTAACAAACTTGAGTTTGTTAGTATGTGTAGAAGCTGCGGCTACAAGTACGGCATCTGGACCGCCATGGCCAACAGATCAAAATCATTTTGCGGAGTCGGGTGGCTTTTGTTTATCCTTTTTTCAATTTCATATAAAAACAAAAGTCCCAACTACGCGCTGTGGGTCGGGCGGTTTTGTCTATATAAACAACAACAAATCTCTCTTATTGAGTTTCAGAATTACCTGGCAGCCAGTCCATAACCTTTTTTCGATGCATATCAAGCGACCAAGAATCGCCATGTTTGAAATAGGCTGAATGTTCATCCTTATACTTCTCCAACAAAGCCACAGACGCTTGAGGAAAATTTTTAGGAATAGTCTCATTATATGACTTCAAGAAGCTCGGCATTGATGTCTGTATTTCACTTGGATTTATTTTTTTTGGAGGAATATTCATCACTTTTAATAATAACATATATCAACGAATAAAACAAATGGCCGCGGGGAGAAATCTCCCCGCGGCCTTGTTGTCCTTCGCCAGCCGGAGCGTCAGCCGACGCAGAGGTTCTTGACGAGCTCGAAGGTCACGACCGGCGGGCTTCCACCGCCCACCAAAATCGTGAGCTTGTAAGTCAACAGCAGGTTGGCGTCCGGTCCCGGCGACAACAGTCGGAAGTTCTGTGTTTCCACCGTAATGGTGGCGCCACCCGGAATGTACTCCTGCGTGCCGTTGCCGACCTGCTGGAGCACATACTCCACGCCTGTGTCACTTGTTCCGCGCGCTCGCGCCGAGTTGATGTGGTAACGAACGTCCACTGAACCGTCGGCGCGTTCCCGGTACGTCGATTGCAGATGCACGTCGTAGTAGCCGCTACTCACGCGCGAGCCGTCGCACAGGAAGAACGTGCCGATGTGCCACGTCTCCCAGTGAGAGTCGTTGGTCACCGTTGTGGCGTTGTCCGAGGACGCCGCCATGATGACGTCGTCCTGCGCCACACTGGGCGCCGTCAGATCGTTCTGGCAAGCCGCCATGCTGAATGCCACGATGAGTCCGAAAAGGGCCAGGAACCTGCTGAATCGCGTCATGCTCTCCTCCGGGGTTTGGGACTGTGAGGAACATGCGGCACGATGCCGCTTTTACTTCCTTATGTATCTTATCATATTATAAATTGTTTGTCAACAAAAACGTTATGGTTCAATAGCTTGGAAACACCCGTCTAGTATCATGAAAGATATGTCATATACAAAAAATCCATACTTGCC
>Ga0154943_113_pt1 | contig 21733 bp, 25 predicted proteins | sample RifCSPhighO2_01_FD_105911 | JGI IMG/M metagenome (GOLD analysis project Ga0154943, IMG submission 105911) | Candidatus Zambryskibacteria bacterium RIFCSPHIGHO2_01_FULL_43_25 | reverse complement strand
GCCGGAAATTACTATGGCTATTCGGTGAGAGCTACAAGTCTTGCAGGCTCATCAGCCATGTCCTCGGTAGTTTATGGGAGTGCACTGGGTGCGTGTGTTGCTCCCCCCTCCCCAATAGTTGATCTCAAAGCAAATGGTATTAGCAACTCTACTTCTCTTAGTTTCGGCCAAAGTGCCACTTTAACGTGGTCTTCGCAAAACGCAGATTCTTGTACAGCCTATGAACAACCTTTCTACACATACTGGAAAGGTCTAAAGACTGTAGGGAGCGGATCAGAAACCTTAAATAATTTGCCTGCAAACACGAATTTCACATTTACTCTAATTTGTACCAATTCAACTACTGGAGCCAGCGCTAATGATTCTGTGGCAGTAAGCGTCGGGGCAAATACAGGGTTAACAAATAAATCCCCTGAACAGCTTGTAGTTTCCGGTTCAATGGAACCCCAAGAAACTTTGCAAAATGCCCAGTACGACTATTTTGTGAGCGCAATTGATCCTGAAAACAGCAATATTACTTATACGATTGACTGGGGGGATGGAAGTGGTATTGACTCAAGAACGGTAGCTTCTGGAGCCCAAGCCCGCTTCATTAAGTATTGGTATAGCGCAGGACGTTACAATGCAGTTCTAACTGCAAAAGACACAAGTGGTGCCATGGCTCAAAAGAGTTTTTGGGTAACTGTTTCGCCAAGCAATCTGCCTTCAGTTGCGAGTATTTGGGCGGCAATAATGGAAATTCAGAAGACCTTGGAATACTTGAAGTCCCAGTTGCCTTAGATTGAATAGCTTGAAATTTATGAGTTAATAAAAAACGGCTCATTTGAGCCGTTTTTTGGTATTGGGTGTATTTTTATTAAAATTTGCTTGACAAATTCTGCGGGTTTGCTATAATAGTAGCTAGAAGGTGTATCCTCGACCTGACGTTCCGGCGCGGTCTTTTCGAGGGTTACAATAATAAACAGCGCTGGGGGATCTCTCACTGCTGGAGAAGTAGTGTTGCGAGGGACCACGGACGATTGTAACCTCTGGTTATTTTCGGCCGTCTCGTGAAAACCAGATCCAGGGTAGAAGGGTGAGAGACCCTTTGGTCGGGGTCTCGTTCTCCAAAAGGGAGCGGGCTCGCGATCCGCTTTCTTACCTTCCGCGAAGTCACTCGCACCCGCCTGGCTCCACTTGGGGGTAAATCTCCAGGGGGATCATTGGAAGGGCGAAAGGATCGTGATGGGAGGCTAGTACGGCCTTTCTCCGATCGCCCATACTCTCGTTTCATCATTGGACCCTCTTGCCGTACCCGCGCGATGCGGACTCGGCGGAGGAGGCCCGGACCGGCTTTCTGTGATCCAGCCATGCGCCGCCCTTTATGGCGACGTCGTGACGTCTAGGATGTCCGGCTCCGACCAACGGGGGCTGGCGGCGGCACACGATTGTCTCGTAACGTCGCCGCCAGCACTCCGGCTCGAAGTTCCTGTTCTAGCCTTGTTCTGGTGCCGGCGGCGGACTCACCCGTCCGCCGCCGGTAGCCACACTAACACCACGTTCTTTACAAGGTCCGGAGTTACCTTTTAAAACTCAAGCTTCAAAGCGGCCGTTTCGAGAATTCTCGGAGCGGTTTTTCTTTTTAAAATAGTAACTATTCGCTTATTCGCGCGAATAGTAGAATAGCAACACAACGGATGTGTTATTTTTTTATTCTTGATACCTAATTCGTAATTCTTTATTCTTCCAGAATAAATCGGTATGGTTTCTTGCTCCATACTGGTCCGGCGTAATGCACCCCGATACGCGGAGTTTTTTTTATTTTTCTAGGATTTATTTTGCCTCCATCTTCAAACCATAATCTGGTTTTGCGTGAAGCCGATTTACCATTAAACTTCTTATTAATTTTCAATTCGCGGGTTATGACTCCCGGACCGCTTAAACCTTCAACTCCGCGAATGAGAATTGCCGATGGGTAATCTTTCTTTTCGGTAACAACGTTGAGCATGTAGTACATTCCATAAACGAGATAAATGTAAAAGCGTCCGGCTTCTCCGAACATCACCTCGTTTCTTTCTGTTTTGCCCTTTGATGAATGGCTGGCAAGATCGTGAGAACCGACATAACCTTCAACTTCTGTAATTTTATATCGGCGAATTTTCTTGCCAGTTTTACGGACAAGGTATTTGCCCAAAAGGTCGCGGGCAACAGCGAGAGTCTTGCGGTTGAAAAATTGTTTATCTAGCACCTTTTTCATAAAGTTTAGTATATGATATAAATTACCAGCTCAAATGGCTTATCTTGAGCTTGTCGAATGGTGCCTATGGTGTAACGGTTAGCACTGAAGTTTGTGGAACTTCCAGTCAGGGTTCAAATCCCTGTAGGCACCCCAAAAATGAAAAATTGGTTCAAACGTAGTCAACATGTTATTGCTAACTTAGTGACAATTTTTGGGTTTCCACTAGTATTAATTGGCCTTTATTTTAACTACGTTCAGATTCAAGATATTCTTGTTAAACCAGAGGTTGAGCTTTTTGTATATAGACAAGGCGTTGATAGTTTTACTGTAATTTTAGATAACATCTCAGACAAGCCTGCCCGAGGAGTTCGTCTTGAACTACGTTTAGCAAACATTAGTGACCCAAACCCGAACGTATTAAAGTTCCTACCTTTACAAGATGATTTTATTGCACCCCGTTCTTCAGTGGGTCCTTATTTGGTGAAAGAAGAATGGTCGGATTCTCTTCCGGAACTTTATTTTGGTACTGCGATGCTTGAGTGTGACTCGTGTGATAGAGAGAAAGGTTATATTGTTTATCTAAATCCCAACAATCCAGATTATAGTTTCTACGTTAGAATAAATAATACCAAGGATAAACAGTTTCTTTTTGACAAGCTAAATGTGTCAAGTAGTCTTGACTTTTTAAGCCCACCTTTTCCAAATCCTTTTAACGTACCGCCAGAGCGCAGAGAAAAAGTTTCTCAATTAACATATTAATAAAAATTTATTTATATAATTAACCTTCTCCTCAACCTCTTTCATATACCCTCTGTCACTAAACACTATTAGAATGACTTTCCTAAGAGAGCACCATCATGTTTGTTTTTTGGGCGGAGTGTTGTAGCATATAAGCATATGAGGCATTTATCCTACGAGTTACCGGTTTCCATCACTAAACAAGGCAGACGCTTTGTGGCGTATACACCCGCTCTAGATATTTCTACTTCTGGTAAATCTGTTAAAGATGTCCAGAAAAGGTTTCAGGAAATTGCTGCCTTATTCCTTGAGGAAATTTTTGACTCTGGTACTGCGAGCGATGTACTGACTGAATTGGGTTGGCAAAAAATGCAGAAAAAATGGAGTCCTCCCAAAATAATCTCGTCATCTTCACTAGGTATTAAAGTTCCAAGCTTGGTCTAGTATCACATGCCTCGTATAAAGTCGGTCCATTGGAAAGAATTTGAAAAATTTTTAATCAACGCAGGTTGTGAGTTTAAAAGAGAAAAAGGCGATCATCGTATTTACTGGAAGAGGGGCATTAAAAGACCTATTGTAATTCCTCGTGATACTTCACTGCCTGCTTTTGTTATCTTAAATAACTTGCGTGTATTAGGCATTTCCAGAGAGGAGTACTTAAAAAAGATAAATAAAATTTAGTTTTCTATTCAAAACCTTCCAGTTAGGGTTCAAATCCCTTATATTTTTGGAGTGTCTCATCGAGCCTGAGGCTCTCAGAGCCGAATGGTCCGAGTATACTGAAAGGCGCCCTGGTTCTAAATCTATTTACCTAAAGGTATACTTTGTATATGAAAAAACTTCCCAGGCAGGTTACAATTCCGGTTTTGATGGTGATGATTCTTGATGGCCTTTTTACTCTTGTCGGTCAACCGGCAGGGTATTGGAACAATCCATCTTTAGTAAGGGAAGGCAGTCCTCTTGGCTTCTCCCTACTTCTGCACAATCCGTTTTTCTTTATTTTATTTTTTATAATTTATCTCACGGTTGTGTATTGGGGTTTGAAAAAATTACCGATCGTTATTTCACTGCCAGGAGCAATTGCTTTGTTCTTGGGGCACGTGTGGGGCTCGTCATCTTGGCTTTCAGTTCTATATAGAAAATTTGGTTTTGAGATTTTTGATTTTTATAATTGGTGGCTCTCGATATCTTACTTTGTTGTGATTGCAATAATCACATCTCTTTTTATTTTACGTGTAGATAAATTGAAATAAATAATATTTTATGTAATGTTGTCTGTGGAATTGAGCCTTTACCGGAGGTGTGTATGGGTTTCTTCATGTTGGTGGATGTCGAGGCGGTCAGTTGTAGCAACGCCGTGGATGTCCTGATGACATACCTCAGGATAGTTCAGTACCGTTCGTCGACTGACGAAGAGGAGGCAGTCTACGATCTCATTCTTGCGCACTCCAGATGGTGCGGGGACTGCCAGAGGAAAATCAGTAGGATTCTCCTCGAAGATGAGCCAATCTTATAGCTAGCCGCCAGGTCGGAAGTTTTTAAACATACGGCCTGGCGGCATTTCGTTTCTAATTATTCCCGAATACAACTAATACAAAGATGAGGTACAGAGCCAGAAGTATCCAGCTCTCTTTCTTGGTTATTTGTTTTTGACTTCTGGCGAAAAAGTAGAAAAGTACGGCAATAGCCACAATAAATATCCTGCTTATATCTATGAGCGGAATATTCGTTACCGATATAGGATGTATTATGGCAACAATCCCCAAAACAACGCTTGTTGGGATTATGACCGAGCCCATCAAATTGCCGAGTATCATATCGGTTTCTCCGCGGCGGGCGGAAACTACGGCAAAATAAATTTCCGGCAATGAGCTGGCGAGCCCGACAAGAACCATACCAATGAAGATAATCGGCAGTTGGGCCAATTGCGCCATTTGAATAACAGACCAGACGACTCCCTGGGCGGCAAAAAACAGAAGCGCGACCCCGACTAGGATTTTTGCCATATCTACCAGGGTGAATTTAATAGTGGAGATTACCTTGGCGTCCTCTTCCGGCGGATGTGTTTCGGGGTGGTGTTTTCTTTTAGAAATTAGCCAATAAATATATATCAGGAAAAATGCGATCAAGACTACTCCGTCACCGGAATCCAGAAGCCCGTCGTGTATGAGGAAAAGCGGCAGAACCGCGGCGGCTAAGGTGAAAATAGCGGAAGTTTGTATTAACTTCTTTTGAGTAGAGAGAATGTTTCCTCTAGTAAACAAAATCGCCAAAGATATTCCCAGTGTCAGGTCAATAATATTACTGCCTAATATATCGCCCAAAGAAAGTTCCGGAATGCCTTGTATCGCCGAAGTGATGCCGATGAAGAGGTTGGGCAGAGAGGCGGCTATAGCCATTACAAAAAAAGAAATCGTGAATTTACTCACGCCCATTATCCTGCTTAAGCGTTCAAGACTCTTCACAATCTGTTCGCCAGCTCGATGAAGAATTAAAAGCGATATCAGGAATACAAGACTTAAAGAAAACCACTCCATACAGACTATATTATACTATTCGCCTGATGTTATGAATTTGCCCAAACCCGGCTAGCTGTTATCATATGTGCATGCCGTACAGGAAATTTGTATTTTTTCTTTTGGTGGTAGCTATCATTGTGGTTGCGACCGTCTTTGGCTCTTTCGGCCAAGAATCCGCAAAAAATGTCCGCATTCAGGCTTGGGGCGTGTTTGAGAATTATCTTTTGGCAAACCAGAATCATGATGTCGGAGCTGTTTCTTCTCTAACCAGGAAACTTTCGGATGCTTGTCTTAACCCGGAAACCGAAAGCGAGTGTTTTGCCAGAATGGATTATGTAGTTGAAGTGGCAAAAGATCTTAAGGAAGAGAATTTTACAAATGTTTGGTTTGATGAAAAACAAATAATTCTTTTTTCTGATTTTAAGCCGGACAACGACGACGTTGTTTCCCGATATAAGGGGTCATATATTTTCTTCATCAGGGACGGCAACGGCAATCCGCAAGTCGCCGGTCTGGATCCGGAAAGAGTTTGGAGTTTCAAGGACAATTCAGAAAGTAGCGGCGTTCTTGATGTCGAAGAACAGTTACAAAATATAATTGACGATCGTGACAGTGATACTATTCCCGATGTTTATGAGACCTGTATCAATCCGGAGGAAGAGTGTGACGGCACCAATCCGGACAAGAGGGACACTGATGGCGATGGCTGGTGGGACGGGATGGAAGAGTTTGTAATAAATTGAATGAATTGGTTTTTCTTAGCTCTGATTTCCGCGCTATTTCTTTCGGGTTCCGCTTTGGTGGAAAAAAGGGGTCTCCGAAAGGTGCATTCTGTTGATTTTGCGGCAGCGGTTTCTCTTTGGGGCTTGGTGTTTTCCGTGCCGTTTCTGTTTTTCATAGATTTTTCTGTCTTCTCTCCCAGAGTTGTTATCTTTATAGGCGCTTCGGCGTTCGTGGCAACGACAGCATTCGTCTTAGTCGCTAAAGGTTTCAGGCACTTGGATATAAGCTTGGTTTCGCCCTTGCTTTCTTTAAGCCCCGGAGTCAGCGCAGTCTTGGGTTTCTTGGTACTGGGAGAGGTGCTGGACGTCCAGCATATTGTCGGAGTGTGCGGAATGATAGTCGGCTCATATATACTGGCTATTGATCCGAACAAAACCTTTCTCAACTCTTTCAGGGAGTTCAGAAGCTCGTCCTATATCCAACTTGTTTTGTTTTCTTTGGTATTTTATTCCGTCGGCGCGGTGCTGGATAGAATTATCGTAACCGACCTCGCCGTATCAATTCCAGCTTTCATATTCCTGTTCCATATTTTTATTGCCATTTTTTCTCTTATCATCGCTTCCATTTTTGGCAATGGTCTTAGGGGTGTGGGTGTTGGAGTAACCCGAGGCGGAACTAGCGCAGTGTTCGTGTCGCTTCTTACAGTCGGATATAGATTTTTCCAAGCAGAGGCGCTGCAAGTCGCTTTTGTGGGTCTCGTCTCGGCCGTGAAGAGAAGCTCATCGTTTTTCACCACCTTGATTGGCGGGGAGCTGTTCCACGAGAGGCATGTAGGCAGGAGGCTCTTCGCCTCGGCAGTGATTGTCGCCGGAGCCGTGCTCATGATTTTGTAATGAAGTCTTTGACGGGGTATTGTTATTTTTGTATAATCCGAAATGGAAGCATCGTTCCTAGAAGTCATCGTTCACCATACACATGGGAGTCGCAAGCATGGAAGCGGGGACAGGCGCAAGAAGGGGAGTTGTCCTGACTGGGCAGGATGACCGGGTGACGGAAGTGACGCGCCGCCCAAGCGACGGGGAGGAACCAAGAGGGGAGGTGATCCCAATCAAACGCGAATGCGTTGACCAGCTGCTACCGAGAGCTGGTTTACGGATTCGCAGAGATGACACAGGTAGGTACTGGCTCGAATTTCGGGATGGCAGAGGGGAGCCTCGAAAGATCCCTAGGGACCGCGTAGTCGATTCACGTGATGTTGGCCGCCAGTCAACGTGCAGTGTCCGGTGGCCGGATGAGGTTCTCGTCCGGGTGGCCGCCAAGATGGGGGTCAACCTGCTGTCGGTGTAACCTTTCGTGAGGTGAGGGCGATGAATGGGGCGGTTCCGACCAGTCGGAGCCGCCCCCCTTTTGTTTTAAAATAAAAAGAGAGTAATATTTTTGAGGTACAGCCGTCTTTTATGACCAGAGAACAGGATATGAGAAAAGAATTTGAGACAGCGTATGAAAATTACGCAGATGCGCTCTTCAGGCATTGTTTTTTCCGCGTCTCAAGCAGGGAAACTGCTCTTGATCTTGTCCAAGAGAGTTTTCTAAAAACCTGGGATTATATGCAGAAAGGCGAGAAAATAATAAATCTCAAATCTTTTCTCTACCGTGTAGTCAACAACTCAATTATTGACTTCTATAGGAAAAGAAAATCGGAATCCCTGGATGCTCTGGCCGAAGACGGCTTTGACCCTCCTGTCAGACACAATGAGGACATAATGTCCCAAACCGAGTATAACCGCGCAATATCTTTCTTTGAAAAACTGTCGGAGCAATATCGCTCGGTCATGATAATGCGTTTTATTGACGGTATGGCAATTCCGGAAATTGCTGAGATTTTGAATGAAACCGAGAACAATGTATCGGTGCGGATACATCGGGGTTTAGAGAAGATAAGAAAATTAATGGAAATATGAAAAAAACATTTGAACAACTTATAGATGAAGCTAAGTCAGTATCACTTTCCGTCGCGGAAAAAGAAACCTTGAAGCGCAATATTTTTGAACAAATTCAAAGTAGTTCAAAACCGCTTAAAATTTCCGAGACTTTCAATTTCCTAATATTTACCCGGACACACTTGGCGGCCTCCGCTCTGGTTTTGCTGTTTGTTCTTGTCGGAGCGACGAGTGCCTTTGCCGAAAGAGCTTTGCCCGGCGGGCTTCTCTACCCGCTTAAAACAGGCGTAAACGAAGAGGTAAGAGGTTGGTTCGCATTCTCCGGCCAAGCGGAAGCCGAATTTGAAATAGATTTGGCCCACAGACGCCTAGAAGAGATTGAAAAAATGACCGACTCCTCGTCTCTCACCGACGAGAAGAAAAACAAGGCGGAGGAACAGTTTGTTTTGCATACAGAAAAGGCAGAAAGGTCAATATTATCCGGTTCTTCAGAGGGCGAGAAAGAAGGGAAGGGTGACGACTCTGCAAGTTTGACGGCGGCAGAACAGGAATCACCGGCGCGAAGTGAGTTTTCACTGAAGGTCTCGCAGGAAGCGGCGCAAAGTGATGTTGTTTCAAAAGAATCAGCAGAAGAACTTTTGAAAGATGTAAAATCAAAGATTGAACTGCTGGGTAAAATACTAAAATCCAAAAAACAAGTACCCGGAGAGTCAAGAATCGAGGCGCGCCTATTCTTGCTAAAGGCCGAAAGAATGTTTGTTGACGGCAAGGTGAAATTCTCAGAAAAAGATTACGGCAGTGCGGCAGTTGAACTTACAAAAGCGCTTCAGGCGATTGAAAATATATTGCAAAGCCCCGATCTAAACCTGCGAACTATTTTTGAGATGAAACTCAAAGCGGAGAGTGACTCCTCGGATGAGAAGAATCCTTCTGATGATTTCACTCAAATAAAGAGCGGAGACTCGTTTGTAGATGTCAAATTGCGCAGTGACGGAACGATAGACGATGATCAATCTGGTTCAGACACTGAAGCTTCGGGAGAGGTCAGGGGAGCGAATTCCCAGGTTGAATTTGAAGGTGATGAACCAAAACAAGAAGACAGGCGGAACGACAGAGGGGAAGATGGCGACGAGGATAAGAATAGAATTGAAATAAGGGGAGAAGTTCAGATTGGTATATAGAATGGTGTAGAATAAGTCATTATGAGCGACTCCCGCATTAAGTGGTCCTTCGGTCTTTTGGCCGCGATCTCCCTTGCTGTCTTTTGCCTGATTGTAGCGGCCGTTTCGCGTGGACAGCTTGTGCCTCTGGACCTCTTGCTTTATGAAAATGCTCCGAATTTCCAGATCCCCCTAGCGACTTACATAATGGGTGCAGTTAGCGGCACCTTGCACCCGGGGGTCCTTCTGTTTTTAGCAGTCTTGGTCTCGTTGTTTTTCTTAATCCGCAGAGAACCGCAATACGCTGTTATTTTTTTCTTCTCAACTGCTCTGGCATTAGTCTCGGCTGTTTTCGTAAAAGAATTTCTCTCCATTGACAGGCCTATGGGAATTGTCGGAGAGACTGGTTTTAGCTTCCCATCTCTTCACACAACCATTGCCGCCGTCTTTTTCGTCTCCTCTATGTATGCGTTGGCAGAGCATATGAAAGAGGGTCTTGTAGAAGTTTTGGTGGCGGTTTTGGGTGTTGTCTTGATAATTTTGACGGCTTTAAGCCGGCTGTATCTGCAAGTTCATTGGCTCTCTGATACCGTAGGCGGCATTGCCCTGGGAGTCTTTTGGGCCAGTGTTTTGATAGCGATTTTTCATATGCAAGTAAGAAAAATGTTATAATTCCGTCAATTAGAGAGTGTTTTTAACAAAATAAGATAATCACTATGAATGAGACGACAAATGAAAAAGACAAGTTTTTGAAAGTTGGACAGCTAGCGCTCCTACTCTTGTCTCTTTTCCTGCTTATCCAAGCGATCAGTTCAGTCAAGGAGTACGGGTATATCGGGGGTACAGATGTTCCATCAAATGTAATTTCTGTCAGCGGTGAAGGCGAAGTGTTTGCTGTACCTGATATTGCCACCATCTCTTTTTCCGTGGTTGAAACTGCGGAAGACGTCGGCCTTGCCCAAGAACTGGCAAACAAGAAAATGGACGATGTCGTTAAAAAATTGAAGGACTTGGGTATAGAAGAAAAAGACATAAAGACCGAAGGCTACAATGCTTATCCAAAGTATCAGTATGACGAAATCGTCTGTATAACTTATCCATGTCCCAGAGGTGAACAGAAAATCGTCGGTTATGAAGTCAGCCATTATGTGACTGTGAAAATAAGAAAAGTCGATGAAGCCGGTGATATTTTGTCTGCGATAGGAAGTCTAAAGGTTTCAAACATAAGCGGAATATCGTTTGCCATTGATGATGAAACCGCGCTTGCCAGAGAAGCGAGACAGAAGGCGATTGAAGACGCGAAGACCAAAGCGAAGGATTTGGCGAAAGACTTGGATGTTAAGTTGGTCAGAATTATCAGTTTCAACGAAAACGGCAGTTATCCGCCGATAATGTTTAAAGCCGGTTTGGCTATGGGGATGGGAGGAGATGCTGAGTCGGTTTCATCCGTGCCGGTGCAGGCTGGTGAAAACAGGATAGTTTCCAATGTTACGATTACATACGAAATCAAATAACGGTTCGTGAGTTTAAGAAAGAAGACACCCGTCCCGTGGTCTGTCTCTGTCAACTGACGGAGGCGGATTGCGGGGCGGGTGTTCGTTTCGAGTCTAGGGCGGACTTTCCCGAAACATCTCGAGCAGTTCTTGCAGGTTAGCCGGTCGGGCGGCGAAGTCGAGACGCCAGAAGCATCTCTGGCAGGCGGCTCTGGCCAACTCATTTGAAAGTTGAGACAGACGTACATGGCCGCGTCTACCGTCGGCACATAAGTGAGTGAGAGAAATCTCCTCAATCGGCACGGCTCCATTCCGATTGGCGTGGTCAGGAGAATCGCCGCACTCTATTCTTATGTGGCCGCGTTTCGGTCCAAGCTCCACCAAATGTATGACCTCGGTTGTGATTCTCATAACCGTGTCTCCTCCTTGAGACCTGTGCGTTTGTACTGGCCTGTCTACAATATTATTACCTACTGGGTATAAAGCAATTTTGACAAAACTTTTGTGGTTTGGTAGTATTCAAAAACGCTCCGTCAGCTGACGGAGGCGTTTTTAAATACGAGATTTTAAGGTGTATAATCAAGCAACAATCATGAGTCTTGGAGGATATATTAGGGATACAAAAGGAGAGTTGAAGCACGTAAGCTGGCCGACGAAAAGGCAGTCAATTGTCTTTACTGCTATCGTTGTAGCTGTTTCGATCATAGTAGCGGCTTACTTGGGACTTTTTGACTTCATTTTTTCTCTGATCTTGGAGAATATAATTTTGTAAACTTTTCAAATAAAATGGCTAAACAAAAAATCCAGGAAGGGCGAAACTGGTATGCCGTGCATACTTACGCAGGATATGAAAATGCTGTTATGCGGAATCTGAAACAACGCATAGAGTCTTTGGGTATGGAGGACAAAATTTTCAGCGTTATTATTCCGACTGAAAAGAAAATAAAGATAAAAGGAGGCAAAAGAGTAGAGGAGGAAGAAAAAATATACCCCGGCTATATCTTGGTTGATATGGTCGTTGATGACAACTCTTGGTATGTGGTCAGGAATACGCCCAGGGTTACCGGCTTCGTCGGCTCTGGCGTCTACCCCGTGCCTCTGGACAAGAGGGAAGTTGAAGTACTGTTTGCCAGAATGAATGCCGACCGCGTGACTCACAAGATTGACTTGTCAATAGATGATGCGGTGCTGATTGTTGACGGGCCGTTCAAGGAGCTTGAAGGGAAAATTAAGGATGTTGATGAAGAAAGAGGCAAAGTCAAAGTCTTAGTTTCAATGTTTGGCCGTGAGACGCCAGTTGAATTAGATTTTCTTCAAGTAAAGAAGGTTTAGGAAAATAAGAGTCCGCCGATAGGCGGAGACTATATTTTCCAAACCCCGCCCTCACTATGTTTTATGTATATGTAGTAAATAGGGAAAAAGAACTTGGATACTATATTGGTTTCACGTCAGACTTAAGGAAAAGACTTAGACAACACAGTACTGGACGAAAATGTAAATTAATATATTATGAGTCCTACCTTACAGAGAAATTAGCACGTCGTAGGGAATTACAACTAAAACAACATGGTGGTGCTTGGAGAGCTCTGATAAAAAGGTTAGATATTAAGTGAGGGCGGGGTGACGATTTGTATAGTCGCTAAGCTCCTTACAAATCAGTCATGGCTAAGAAAATCGCAAAAAAACTGAAAGTTCAGGCAATAGGCGGTGCGGCAAACCCGGCACCTCCTTTGGGTCCGGCCTTGGGGCAGGCTGGCATTAATATCGGTGAGTTTGTAAAGCAATTCAACGACAGGACTGCGGAAATGCACGGCCAACTCATTCCGGCCGAAGTAACTGTTTATGAAGACCGCAGTTTTACTTTTATTCTGAAAACTCCTCCGGCGGCTAGTCTGATTCTCAAGGCGCTCGGCAAGGAAAAAGGTTCGGGACAAAATGTTATTTCTAAAGTCGGCAAATTGAACAAAGCCCAGCTCCGAGAAATCGCCAAGATTAAGATGCCGGACCTCAACGCGAACGATGAAGAGGCGGCCATGAAGATAGTCGCCGGCACCGCCCGCTCAATGGGGGTGGAGGTGGAATAGCAAGGAATTAAGAATAAGGAATTAAGAATAAGGAAAAACCTCCACGGAAGTGCTTGCACTTCCGTGGAGGTTTCGTCACACCTTCCTGAATTTGGTTGTGACTCCCCACGTTCCGTCTGGCAACCCTACTTCCTCATAATCGTCAAACAGAATGGGGGCAGTTGCCTTGAGGCAGAGGAATGTTCCGAAAGCCAAAGCGCGGATTTCCACTTCGGCGTGTGGATTTGCTCTCATCTCAATGAAGTGTCTCCACGCTCTAGCGTTGGCCGTAACGACAATCGGCGCTTCAGTTTCGTTGGGCAGAACGGATCGAGCGGCTTGGTTGACCCTCTTGCGAAGATCGGTTTTTTCTTCCCCGCTCAGTATTTCCGCTCCCCCCCTTTGACGGGAGAAGAGCATTCTTGCTACTTCTTCGTACGTAGCCGCCATTGTGTCGATCCGCCTGGTAAACTGCTCATGCAGCTCAGGATCATCTTGGTATTCCGGTCTCTCAACAAATCGGACCAACTTTCCCGATACGTATCGTTGGCTGACCTGCGAGAAACCGAAACCAGCACGGTGTCTCACTAATTCGTGCGTAACACTTCTGCTGATACCCCAGAAAAGGAAACTGAACGTTGGGTGCTCAAGTACAGATCCGTGCCCAGACTCCTTGATGTTGTCGAAGTACCTCTTGGCGTCGGCGTTTGTGGTTCGTTTCGAACCGAAACTCTGGTAGCACAGCTGACCAGCGAACTTTGCCAGACGCTCCCCTGAAGGAAGTGCGTTCGGGTCTTTGAGGTACTCCTCAAACCCATTGTTGAATCCAGCCAAGTAGCTCTTGGCCATCTCCAACCTGGTATCCGGTTTCGCTACTATAGCGATTCCCGGTGCAGTGAGAAATGGTGTGCCGGAACCAGTTTTCAATGGAATCGACGGAATGAATGGCCAACCATGCTGTGTCCACACACTGGATTGGGTTATCTGCGCGGGCATTTTCTCCGTCCTTATGGGAGGTGTGTTTACAGAACTGTATCCGAATCCACTCTACTTTTGGCCAGAATATAAGTCAAACAGCTAATCTTTCGTCTCCCGGTCTTTATACAGCTTGGGTAACATAGTCATCGGGTCCCACTCTTGTCTCATTTTCTTTATATTTGTTGAAGACTGATATTTTCCGCTCTTTGTATAGTCATCAGCAAGCACCGGACCAACATAGAAGAATATTATTTGCGCTACCCGTCTTCCAACTACTAATGGAATTGTGTGAAAGCGGGAATTGTTTGTAATTTCCATTGTCCATCTGTTTGTGTACCCAACATCACCCCAGCCGGCGCATTTGCATATTTCAATAAAATTCCTGCCCATAGAAGAGCGGGCTTTCATCATCGTGGTTATTTTGTTTTTCCCGCCAATGAATTCTTCCGTATGCGCTAGTATTGTTTCTCCGGGCGAGACGAGTATGACCTTATCGTTTGGCTTAATCCCCGTAAACTCGAAATCCTTGAGAACATTTTTTGCTAATCTCGCTTTCTGGGGTTTTGTTCCCCAGACTTTGTCTGTGTGCTCTTTGTTGTAAATATTATAGACATTAAGACTCTGTTTGTGTTCCCTAAAGTACCATTCACCAATAGAAACATCATAGCTTGACGTTGCAAGGTTTTCCTTTTTGAACGGTTCAATAATTATATTGCCCAGTTTAAGGTGTTTTAATATATCTTTGTCGCTTAACGCCATGTTTGAATCAAATCTACCACAATTTTCTTTTTAGTATAGCTTGACATAAAAAACCATCCCGATAATCTTCTAAATAGGAAGTTCTTAAAGGAAACCGCGAACTGGAGGAAGTCGCCATGCCTCGAGGCAAATTTATTGTCATTGATGGTGGTGAGGGTGCAGGCAAAACCACATTCATTCGTTCTATTCCCGAACTCTTCCCAGACCGTCAAATTTGCCTGGTCAGAGAGCCGGGAGGCACACTTGTAGGCGAAGATGTTCGACGCTTACTTTTCGAGAAGGGACCCAAGCCACTGACTGAGTTTTTACTTTTTTGGTCAGCGAGAGCGCAATTGATGAAAGAAGTGGTAATGCCGGCTCTTGATAGCGGCGTTCATGTCGTGACAGACAGGTTTGACTCATCAACCCATGCCTACCAGTTGGTTGCGCGGAATAACCCCGGCTGGAGGACTCTCTTTTATGAAATGAGGAGAATCTGTCTGGAAGGGTACGCTCCCGATGTATACGTAATATTCGACGGTGATCCGGAAGTGTTCCTATCCCGTCGTCACGTCGATTCGACTGAAACAATCAATCGCTTCGACAGGGAGAAACTGGATTTCCACCGCCGTGTTCGTCGTGGTTTCAATGAGTTCATCGAACAATTTCCGCACGACGTGGTTGACGCCGAACGACCACCTGACGATGTGCGGAAATCTGCATCGGAGATCATCCGCCGAGTGCTGGAAGGTACTTGGAGACCCGCTTAACTTAATAGTTGGGCGGGTTTCTGCTATATGTGATAAATTGCTATTATAGACTTATGGTTTATGAGAAACTGCGAGATTTGACAGAAGAAGCGACTCGAAAGAGCGGTTTTGAAGCGGTTAATTTTACCGTAGAACACCCAGCTAATTTAGAATTGGGTGATTACGCTTCAAATATTGCTTTGGTTTTAGGTAAGAAAAACGGGCAAAACCCAATGGATGTTGCAGAGAAAATAGCCGAGGTCCTTCGACAAGTAGAGGACAATTCATTATCGCGAATCGAAGTTGCTAGCCCCGGATTTATAAATTTTTTCTTATCAAAAGAATTTTTTTCTAAAAGTCTGAAAAACATTCTTGAGGATAAGCAATTTGGCAAGAATGAAAACTTGAAAGGCAAAAAAGTAATAGTTGAATATACCGATCCGAATCCGTTCAAAGAATTTCACATAGGCCATCTTATGAGCAACTCAATAGGCGAGAGTATTTCCCGTCTTATTGAGTGGAACGGCGCGGAAGCAAAAAGGGCGTGTTACCAAGGTGATGTTGGGCTTCATGTTGCAAAAGCGGTATGGGGAGCGGTTAAGAATAAAGAATCAGGAATAAAGAATCAGGAATGGGGGAAATGTTATACGGAGGGAGCCAAAGCATACAAGGAGAATGATACAGCCAAGAAAGAAATTGAAGAGATAAACAAAAAAATATATGACAGGAGCGATGAAGAGATAAATAAACTTTATAATGAAGGGAGAAAAGAATCTCTGGAATACTTTGAAACAATTTATAAAAAATTAGATACCAAGTTTGATTTCTATTTTTTTGAAAGTGAGTCGGGGCCTTTTGGCAAGAAAATTGTTTTGGAAAACAAGGGCGGAATTTTTGAAGAAAGTGAAGGAGCAATCATATTTAGGGGTGAAAAATACGACAATTCACTTCACACAAGGGTTTTTATAAACTCCGACGGGTTGCCGACCTACGAAGCCAAGGAGCTTGGGTTGGCAAAAATAAAATATGAAAAGTACCCTTATGATATGTCAGTGGTTATTACAGGCAACGAAGTCAATGAATACTTCAGAGTCTTGCTTGTGGCCATGAGCCTTGTTTTCCCCGAATTAGCGGAAAAGACGAAGCATATTTCTCACGGGATGCTACGTTTGCCTTCGGGCAAAATGTCTTCACGAACAGGCGAAGTAATATCTGCCGAATCTCTGATTTTGGAGCTCAAAAACGCCGTCAAAGATAAATTCAAAGAAACCAGAAGGGATTCCGACGACAAACTTGCCGAAGAAGTGGCAGTTGGCGCATTGAAGTATTCAATTCTCAAACAAGCGGCTGGCAAAGATGTCGTATTTGATATAGGTAAGTCGATCTCTCTTGATGGCGATTCTGGTCCGTATCTTCAATATACAAAAGCCAGAATAAATTCAGTCTTGGAAAAATGCAGAAGTCTTGGAATTGAGTCGTCTGCAAACGGTGGACAAAACTTTGAAATAGAGAGAGTGGTTTACATATTTCCCGAAGTAGTTGAAAGGGCCAGCACGGAGTTTTCTCCGCATTATATTCTGAATTATCTGGTTGAAGTCGCCTCGCGTTTCAACGCTTTTTACGCGCAAAACACCATAGCCGATAAGAATGATCCGGAGTCGCCCCACAAAGCGGCTATTGCTCAAGCAGTGGGGCAAATACTTGAAAGTGGCCTTCACTTGCTTGCCATACCAAGTCCCCATAATATGTAGAATATGTCTGCAACCACAAACGACGGAAAGAACCAAAATTTCAAACATCAATTGGCTCAAAATGAAGAAGAAGTGCTCTCTTTTTGGAAAGAGAACGATATTTTCGCCAAGTCTCTTGCCAAACCATCTCCTCAAGGCGAATTTATATTTTATGAAGGTCCGCCGACGGCCAATGGCCGACCGGGTATTCACCACCTGCTGTCGCGCGCTTTCAAGGACATAATTTTGCGTTACAAAACAATGCAAGGATTTCACGTCAGGAGAAAAGCCGGTTGGGATACACACGGCCTTCCGGTTGAGCTTGAGGTTGAGAAGTCTCTCGGTCTAAAGTCAAAAAAAGAAATCGAAGAATTCGGGGTTGCCGCCTTCAATAGGCAATGCAAAGAAAACGTATGGAAATATATTGACGAGTGGGAACGTTTTACGGAACGTATTGGCTACTGGCTGGACCAGAAAGACGCCTATGTAACTTACAAGACCAAGTACATTGAGTCGCTCTGGTGGATAATCAAGCAGATTGCTGACAAGAAATTACTCTACAAGGATTACAAAGTGGTGCCTTGGTGCCCGAGATGCGGCACAGCTCTGTCTTCTCACGAATTGGCGCAAGGATACAGGGATGTTAAAGATTTATCAGTTTATGTAAAATTTAAACTAAAAACTAAAAACGAAAAACAAGATACACAACCAACATATCTGCTTGCTTGGACAACAACACCGTGGACACTTCCAGGTAACATTGCGCTAGCTGTAGGGGAGGATATTGATTATGTAGAAATTGAAAAACAGGATATGGGTGTTGGGAAAGTTGTGAAGTTTATTTTAGCTGAAAACCGACTCTCTGAAGTATTTGGTGATGACCAGTACACCATTACTAAAAAAATGAAGGGCAAGGAACTAGTTGGCTTGGAATATGAGCCCCTGTTTCCATATTTACAGAATGTAGTTTCTCAATCTGAGAAGGATAAGTTCAAGAATGCTTACAAAATCTACGGGGCAAATTTTGTTACAACAGACGAAGGGACGGGAATTGTTCACACTGCAGTTATGTATGGTCAGGATGATTTTGAGCTTGGCACTCAAGTCGGCTTGCCCAAGTGCCACCTTGTTGGAGAAGATGGGAAGTTTCTGCCGGGCACAGGAGAGCTTGAAGGCAAATTTGTTAAAGACGAGCAAACCGATGTTCTAATAATCAAATATCTGCATGATAAGAATCTTTTGTTTAAAAAAGAAAAGTATGAACACAGCTATCCCTTCTGCTGGCGATGCGGGACCCCGCTTATCTACTTCGCTCGCGATTCCTGGTATGTAGCGATGTCACGTCTGCGGGACGAACTAGTGAAAGAAAACGAGAAAATAAACTGGGAGCCATCCCATACAAAAGAGGGCCGGTTCGGCGAATGGCTTCGCGATGTCAAAGATTGGGCGTTTTCGCGCGAGAGATACTGGGGCACACCCCTGCCGATCTGGGAATCCGAAGACAAAAACACTCGTTTGGTGATTGGTTCACTTGATGATTTGAAAAAATATTCTCGTCAGTCGGGAAACCGCTTTGTTGTAATGCGGCACGGCGAATCAGAAAGAAATGTCTTGGGCATAATGAACTCCGACAACACGACGCCTACTCATATAACGAAGAAGGGAAAAGAAGAAGTAGAAGAGGCGGTAAAAAAACTGAAGAAAGAAAAAATAGATTATATTTTCGTTTCCCCTTTGATTCGCACGCAGGAGACTGCTAAATTAGTTGCAAAACTTTTGGATATTCCGCAGGACCGAATGGTGACAGATGACAGATTGAGAGAGTTGGAATCCGGAGTTATGAACGGCAAACCGGTAGAGGAGTATCACAGGTTTTTTGCTTCGTATAAAGAATATTTTGTGAAAGCTCCGCAAGGAGGTGAAAACTTAACAGAGATAAAAAGAAGGATGGGCGGCTTTTTGTATGACGTGGATAAGAAATACCAAAACAAGACGATACTTGTCATAAGCCACGAGCACCCACTATGGATGCTTGAATCTGCCGCTTCAGGATTGGATGTTGAAGAAGCGATAAAGATAAAAGAAGACTGGGGAGACGATTTTATAAAAACAGGCGAAGCCAGAAATTTGGAATTTACACCCCTGCCCCATAATGAAGATTTTGAGGTCGACCTTCATCGGCCGTATATTGATGACTTCATTCTCTATGAAGACGGCCAGGAGTTACGAAGAGTGAAAGAGGTTGCGGATGTTTGGTTTGACTCCGGTTCAATGCCCGTAGCGGAAGATCATTATCCTTTTGAAAATAAAAAATGGATTGAGGGCAAGGGCTATCCGGCAGACTACATTACTGAAGCGATAGACCAAACTAGAGGATGGTTTTATACTCTGCACGCAGTCGGAGTGCTCCTCGGCAAGGGCCGGGCTTTCAACAATGTTATTTGCCTCGGTCATATTATGGATGCGGAAGGCAAGAAGATGTCCAAGTCCATCGGCAATGTTGTAGATCCTTGGACTATGGCAGATAAATACGGCGCGGATGCGTTGCGTTTTTGGATGTACTCAATCAACCAGCCGGGAGAATCAAAAAATTTTGATGAGAAGACAGTGGATGAGGTTGTGAAAAAAGTTTTCAATCTTCTGACCAATGTTCACACTTTCTATGAACTGTATACTCCCGCAAATCTGGATGTCAAAGATGTTTTGCCGGAGTCAATCTTGGACAAATGGATACTTGCGCGGCTCGCCGAGCTGTCTATGGAAGTTACAAAAGGCCTTGATTCCTACAAAATTCTTGAACCAGCGCGGGCGGTGAGAGATTTCATCGGCGACCTGTCACAGTGGTATATTCGCCGATCGAGAGAGAGATTTAAGGGTAATAACGAAAAAGACAAAATGTCCGCTGTCTATGCGACCAGAAAGGTTCTAGTCAATCTAGCTAAGATTATGGCGCCCTTCACGCCGTTTCTAGCGGAAGATCTGTACCGGAAATTAAGAAGCGATGGAGACAAAGAGAGCGTTCACTTGGACAACTGGCCTTTTGAAGATTTGAAGAAATTTTATTCTGAACCAATTTTAAGAAAAATGTCTGAATTGAGAGATTTGGCCAGTCTCGGACTCCAGGCGAGGGCTACTGCCGGGGTTAAAGTCAGACAGCCTCTAGCGGGCGTCACAATCAAATCCGAAGGGCTAAAAGGCGAAGAGGAGTATCTGCAAATTCTTGCAGACGAACTAAATGTCAAGGAAATATCTTTTGACCCATCGATGCCGGACGCTATGAAACTAGACGCAGACATAACGGAAGAATTGAAACAGGAGGGTAATCTAAGAGACCTGATCCGCACTGTCCAAAATGCCAGGAAAGACAAGGGACTGAATCCACATCAAAAAATCGAACTCATTTGGTTCGGGGAAGGAAATGCGGCGCAACTCGTTGAAAGTCAGAGAGACGTTTTGATACAGAGCTTGAACTTGTCTTCTCTTGAGAAAAGCGGGACGGATCAGCTAGAGAAGGTTGATCTTAACGGTTTCAAGATATCTTTCTCGCTCAAGATTTAAAATGTCTCACCACGTCTATCAAACGAAGGCGATTATCGTTGGCAACTGGCCTACGGGAGAAGCAGACTGCCTTACGCTGATTTTTACCGAGACACTCGGGATATTATCGGCACGGTCAAGAGGTATGCGCTCTCTCTCCTCAAAACTGCGTTTCGGGCTTCAGGACCTATCGATATCAGATGTTGCTTTAATCAAGGGCAGAAATCAATGGAGAATTACAAACGCGATACTTGAAAGTAGTTTGTCCTACGAGCTAAAAAATAGTCCGGAAAAACTCGTCTTAATCTCCAGACTGCTTGATTTTGCTAAAAAAGTTGTTGCTTACGAGCAGGAAGACAAATATCTTTTCAAATTAATGCGAGATGTCAGTCTCTTTCTTAAGGAGAGCGAACTCTCTAGTCAGGAGCTTTTGAATCTGGAGTGCATAGTAGTATTTAACATTCTCTGTCACCTCGGTTTTATGCCGCTTAGTTCCAATCTTGAGAAATTTTCGCTGAAGAATACAGGTCTGACCGTCGACCTGCTGGATGATTTTTCTAATGTAAGAAGAAGCACCGTTAAAGATATAAACGAAGCCATAAAGGCGGGTGACCTTTGACTTTACGCGTCTTGCGAGTAACCTTGAATATGGAATGTTCGTTTTAGCGACGATCACTGCCTTGGAGGACAGATGCCAGCTTCTGAGAATGTAGAGCTCATACCCGCAATGATCATCCGTCACGCTACAATCTTGGAGCCGACAGAAAACGGAGAAACCAAGGAAGGAGACGGAGTTTCCGTCGTCGGACAGCAGATTGCTGTGCGGCTGAAACAGCTTAACCTACTTGACCCGATGGCTATCCCCGGTGTCAGGTCGGAGTTGGTCGAACAAATCAGTAGCTGGCACCTCCTCTGGGGGGAGTTCTGGAGACTGCTCGGTTGGGTGGTCTCTCCCGACGAGTTGTCTCTACCTCACGGCCTGTCAACTCATCTAACTCCGGTCTGGACAATCTTCACTCCGAGGAGGTTCACCCACAACGCGGCTGTGCAACTCCTCGAGAGAGTCTTCGGACCCAAATCCGTTGACAACAACTTGAGCATGTACGGCCAGCCGGACAAGGTGATGACTTCGGAGAGGGACCCGAGC
>Ga0154943_119_pt1 | contig 25623 bp, 27 predicted proteins | sample RifCSPhighO2_01_FD_105911 | JGI IMG/M metagenome (GOLD analysis project Ga0154943, IMG submission 105911) | Candidatus Zambryskibacteria bacterium RIFCSPHIGHO2_01_FULL_43_25 | reverse complement strand
TTAGAGAAAATTTACTTTCCGCATCCAAGTGGTCAATTATTTCCTTAAGCGACGATGCGCCAAAAATTTTTATGCCTTCAATAAGCGCCGCTTCTTTGACATTTTCGTTTGGCAGGTAGATTTCTTTAAAACCTTTGTCTCTCACCTCTTTTGCCAATGGCAGTATTCCGGCAACCGGCCGAAGCATTCCATCAAGCGACAGTTCGCCTATGAAAATTTTGTCTTTCGGGTCAAAAACCACTTCCTCTGTCGCAAGCAAGTAAGAGAGGGCTATGCCGACATCAAAAAGCGGACCCTCTTTTTTCAAATCGGCGGGCGCAAGAGAGACGATGATTTTCTTGTTCTGCTGTTTGGGTCCCGAGAGGCCGGTATTTTTTATTGCCGCCGAGACTCTGTCCCGCGACTCTTCAACCGCCTTGTCCGGCAAGCCGACAATAGAAAAAGAATGAAGACCGCGGGTTACATCGGTCTCAATATCAATTATTTGGGCTTTGAGCAGAACATTCTGTACGCTATGGACCTTGGCGAAGCCCATTCCGTTAGAAATTACTCGGTTTATCTTGTAAAATTCTGGCCATATTTTCGTTCAGCATTTTCTATTTCTAACGGGATTAGACCAAATCTTTTTCTTGGCTGATATGCTCTTTGCAGGTTCTTGCGGCCGGGTTGGCTTCCAATCTGTCCCTCTCTATCATCTTTTCGCTTATTTCACAAATTCCGTATTTTCCGTTATCTATCTTGGCTAGCGCTCGCTTCACCTCGTTGTATCTGGTTTCAAGCTGTTTCAGAATTGCTGTGTTGCTCTCGTATTCTTCAATGGTGTCGGCGACCTCATTCTCATCGGCTGGCATCGTATCCATTACAGCCGGAACAGCTTCCCAATCCTTCGGATTTTCGGGGTTTATTCGTCCAACAGTGCCAAGCTCCTTCTCAAGCAAGGAGAGCTCAGTTTCCAGTCTTTCTTTGAAATACTTTAGCTCTTGTCCAGTCACAGACCAATAATAAAGGGTATTTTGTCGCGAGGCAAGTGAGTTCCTCCGCTACCCCTTTTTGCGATTTTAGCGGACTAACCTTCCGGATATTACCCTGTTGACCATATCCCTTAGCACATTTTCATTGTTCGTTATGAGCAGGGTATTTTTATCCAAGAATGAGTAGAGCACTAGTATCTCTCCGCCGATATTTCTCAAAACGCGGGTGTCCTTGTTTCTTATTGTCAGGTCTTCAAATTTGTCAGATGGACTTGATATGATATTTGCGCCAGTTGCGGTTGTTATGGCCGGAGTCGTTGAAGAACTTCCGGCGGGTGTTCCTGGAATGGCTGTCAATCTTTGTTTTGAAAGCAAACCGCCCAGATCCTGATAGAGCGTTTTTTCCCAGTTGAGCATTCCGGCGAAGGCGTTGTCAAAAGATGATATCTCAATAAGCAGGAACGAATAATTCTGGCTTAGGTTTATTATGCCCAACATGAAGTTCCCCCCGAATGACCTGAGAAGAGCGCCCGGTATTTTCGTCTGAAGAATCGGCAAAAAATCCTGGACAGTAATTGCCCTTTCAATCTCTCCTACAGTTTCTGTCAGTCTGATGTAGAGGACTCCGTTCTGCGCGATTTCTTCGCTGTCGCGGCTTGAGTTCACTATTTCCTCCAAGTCTTTTTTCTTCAGGCCGGATATGTCGTGCGATGAAACCTTGCTCCAGCCTATTATGGGCGTTTCTTCAAAAGGGTTGACTGAACTAGCGGGTTTTTTGTTTTGAATTATAAATAAACCGGCGATCAAGCCGACACCGACAATTATCAAAATGAGACTGGTGATAATGGTCAGCACGTTTTTTCCGCCGGCTGTCTTTTCTTTTTCTTTTTTTACTTTTGTTTCTTTTGGTTCTGTGGTTTTTTCAGCGGCTTCCACTCTCTGCTGTTTTTGCCTTTCAGCCATAGCGATAGAGAGGACAGAAGCGTTTTTCTGCTTCACTATTTCCGCCACATCTCCCTGGTAGGTTCGGAGATTTTTTATTTTAACGCTTGGGCTTGTATCCTTTGGCGTTTGAATGAGCGGATTTTCTGCGGTCGCTGTGTCGGCAGATCCGGGAGAATTATTTATGCGGTCAAAAATCTCCTGCCTAGCCGGGTCAGGCTTGTACTCGTTTTTGATTTTTGCGGTCACCTCCCTGATTTTTTCATCCTGCAGTGATGGCGGTTGCTTGTCTTTGTCCATACGTCAATAACAACATTCTATCACGGGAGTTTGGCATCTCACCAACCAAAATCAGGTAAGACGGGTATTTTTACTTCCTATTTTGCCTTCTTCCTGCCAGCAAATATTTTTTGGGAAAATCGTCTAGGTCTATGAAATCGTCGGACATCTCAATAAGCCGTCCGGAAGAGGACTTGCCGAATGCCACGACTTCTACCTGACAGCCAAAGTGGTGTTTCAAAAATTCAAGCAAGGGCACGTAATCACCGTCGCCGGAAACCAAGACCACAGTGTCAAGTTTGGGCGCCATTTTTATGGCGTCAACCGCTATACCAACGTCCCAGTCCCCCTTTTTTGCGCCGCCGGCGAAAACCTGAAGCTGTTTCGTTTTTGTTTCTATGCCGGCTTTTTCCAGAGCTTCAAAAAATCCCTTTTCCTCGCCAGTTTCAGTGTTTATAACGTAAGCGATTACCCTGACTAGAGTTCTTCCCGCCAAAGCGTCTTTGACCACTTGGGCGAAGTTGACTTTGGATTTGTATAAATTTTTCGCGCTGTGATAGAGATTTTGCGTATCAATAAAAATGCCCACTCTTTGTTCCTTGTGTTTTATTATTGCCATGTTTTATAAAAAAACTAACAACCAGCTACCTGCAACTTGCGGCCAAATAGAGTTTTAAAAAATTTATCAACCCTGCCACAGGTTGTGAGTTGTTTGTTGTAAGTTAATAACCTAAGCCCTCTTCTTCAAACTAAGTTTCTTCATCAGAGAGTTGAATCTCTTGGGGCTTCTCTTTTGCAGGTAATTCATTTGCTTTTGCCTGTCAGAAACCATTGCCAAAAGACCTCTGCGTGAATGATTGTCCTTCTTATGTTTTTTAAGATGAGAAGTCAATTCCTCAATCCTTCTGGTGAGAAGCCCGATCTGAACCTCGGCAGACCCGGTGTCCGTCTCATGCTTCTTAACACCCTTTATTATTCGCTGTTTCTTTGTTTTTGTAAGCATTAAGTTAATGATAGCACAATTATTACCCATTTGCAAGTCAAATCCGTATTTTCGCGCTTTCTTTCAAACTTCATAAAAGTGTATAATGTTTTGCGACACTACCCTTAAGGGGCGCGGCGCAACCGCGAAAAATACGAAAAATGGAACTAAACAAGCTATTAAGAGAATTTCTTGAACACCTAGAGATAGAAAAAGGCAGAAGTCTCAAGACGATCGCCAACTATGAACACTATCTAGACACGTTTTTGGGTTTTGCGAAGGCGCAAAAACCGCGAGATATCACAGATTCTCTCATAAGAGAGTATAGACTGTGGCTCAATCGCCGCGAGTCAGGATTTACCCAAGAAGGACGCAAGGAAACGCTAAAAAGAAAGACCCAAAATTATTACCTTATTGCTCTTAGAGTTTTTTTGAAATATTTGATGAAAAGAGGCATAACCTCTCTTTCGCCGGAGAGAATAGAGTTGGCCAAAATTCCGGAGAGAACTATTGACCTAATATCCAAGCAAGAACTTGACCGTCTAATAAGCGCTCCAGACGGCGATGATTTGAAAAGCTTGAGGGATAGAGCCATTCTTGAACTCTTGTTTTCTACAGGACTGCGTGTTTCGGAACTGTGTTCCCTGCCCAAGGATATAAACTTATCATCCGATGAATTGTCGGTAAGAGGAAAGGGCGAAAAAGTCAGAGTCGTATTCCTGTCTCAAGAGGCGAAATCCGCCCTGCAGAAATATCTTACGAAACGCAAGGATATGGAGGAGGCCCTATTTATAAATATAGGCAAAAACAAAAACTCCGGTGAGAAGCGCCTGACTTCGCGGTCTATTGAGCGGATTGTGAAACACTATTCTATTAAGGCGGGAATTTCAAAGAAAGTTACCCCCCATATTATCAGGCACAGTTTTGCCACTGACTTGCTCCAGAATGGCGCCGATTTGCGCTCTGTGCAGGCCCTTTTGGGGCACGCAAACATTGGTACGACCCAGATTTATACCCACGTTACGGACAAGCATTTGAGGGAAATACATAAAAAGTTTCATAATAAAAGATAGAATTCATCCTCTCAAAATTTTTGGCTGCAGAATTATGCAATACGTATACATTTTAGAAAGCAAAAGTGATAATGATTTGTACATTAGCTGTACGAATAATCTAAAAATAGATTCAAACTGCATAATTCCGGAAAGGTATTATCAACAAACAAAAGAAGTCCATTCAAACTGGTATATTACGAAGTGTTTTTGAATAAAAACGATGCGTTTGTGAGAGAACAATTTTATAAATCTGGCTGGGGAAAGAGACATGTCAAAAAGATACTTGCCAATTACTTTCACAGCCAAAAAATTTAGGAGGATGAATCCCGTTAGAAACCGCGGTCACGGTTTCAATAGGAGCTGTATAATAAATGTGTTGTATAAGGATAAAATTTTTACAGGTTTAATTTTTAGCAGGGTGCGGCTGACCGCGACCTGTTTCTAACGGGATGAAAATTATTTCTTGGAATGTTAAACGTTTAATTTAGCTGCCTCCCAGAGTTTTTCAAATATACTTCTTAACATTGTGACGATGTATTCATCTTCAATTAGCACGGCGATTGGTGCAGCTGGTTGCCAAATTAATGACTTATTTGCATAAAGCTGGAATGCGGTAACAAACGGCGACATTCCCTGAAGAATTCTAATTTCCCTCAAGTGTTCAATATCTGTTTTATGGAGAAACTCTGCCTCTTCGCTTGGGAGAAGAAGCGACTTAACGAAAATCCCTCGGCTCTCGCGCTTAGCCATCCATCTATATTCTTCATCCCATGATATAAATTTTACAAAATCCTTTGCTGAACCAAAAAACTGGGTCTCCTCCCCTTCTTCGTCAAGAATTGAAAAAAAAGCATTTACATATTGTTCTTTGCCTTGGAGTACTTTTATTTTTGTTGGTGTTTCGCCCTGATGGTAATTAGCAAGGAGATTTGGCATTGCTCCAACAAGCATTCGATCCAAGTCATCCATTATTCCGCGTTTCTTACGCAGAAGTTCAAGCACAACAGTGGGGGGCTCAACTACAAATGTTCTAGCATAGCGTTTTTTCTCTGAAAATTTAGCTAGGCCATGCTTTTCCAGACCCAAAATAGCCTTATATACATTTGGTCTGGGGATGCCAAGATTTTTGGCTATAGAGGCAATAGTCGCTGGTCCAAGTTTAATAGAAATGAGATAAAGATTTATTTCAGATTCAAGAAGCCCAAATTCCTTAAGCAAAGTGTATAGACTTTTCTCTATTTCTGTTTCTTGATTTATAGCCATAGAATAAAGATTTTTGTGCTTAATTGTATATTTTTAATATACATTATATGTAAAAGTGAATCAAATGCTTGACAAAGTTGTTTTATATATGATATACTTTATGTCAGAAAGCTAAGGGATGGTCCCGAAGCGAACATTCAGAGGAGGTTACTATGCCAGCAGAAAAATTGGGTAGCCCGAACGGTCACGTAATCTACCCTTGGCAGTATAACGGTGACCTTGGGGAGTGGCTTCTCGGTCCTACTGTCAGTGAAATACTGCAGAGGGCACTTGAGCTCTTCCCTGGCGTTTCGCTCGATAAGATTCGACTGACTGCTGAACCCTGCTGTACACACATTGACACAAAATGTCATCGAGTCAATATCGGGCTCATCTCCAAGGAGGAGGTTAAGCGCGAACCTGAGCGGGAATCCTAGCGAAGTTCCGGGGTAATAGCCGGATATAAGTTAGGGCGAGACCGCGGTGCATGAAGGTGAAAGTCCTTCCGTCTTCCGGAGCGTCATCCCGGTGCTGTCGCAGAGTGGGTGCTCTGCCTGAAGAGCCCTGAATTTTTACTGAAGGGCGAAACAGCTAGCTCTTTTAAAGTTTTCGTTCGGGTAGAGAGGAATTTGAAAATCTGATTATTCTCTACCCGAACGAAACCAAATACCAAAATCCTAAACGACGGAGGACTCCATGCGTATTCTGGTAATCGACGACAGCCCTGTGCATCAGCAATCCGCCCGCCAGACTCTCGGTGGCCACGATCTCACGATCGTTGGTTCCTATGACGAAGGTCAGAAGTTGGTGGGAAAGGGTCACGGGTTCGAAGCAGTACTCGTGGATCTCCTCATGCCGGCAAGCCGCCAGAAGCTAGGCAATGCTGCGCAAAAACGGTTCATGGGTCAGGGGTTCGTGTGTCAGGAAATGCCAGTTGGCATCTTCCTCGCGCTTCTCGCCGCGAAGAATGGCGCGAGGTACGTGGCTGTCTTCACCGACAGCAACCACCACGAACATCCAGCTTCCGCCTGCTTCGACGCTTTCAACCCCGAAGATGCATGCAGCCCAGATGTCTTCATGGTCGAGGATGCTAGGGTGGTTCTCTGCAACGGTTGGTGTTTCCTCAATCAGGACGAGAAGCCCATGTCCAAGAACTGGGGCAAGCTACTCGACTACCTCGCCGCTTAACCCGCCTGGCACCCCTCCCGCCAAGTCAACGCGCCATGTCTTCGGACCTCTGGCGCGTTTTTCTTAACTAAATGTCACAAATAACTGGTCGCAATTTACTGGTTACTGATATAATTTCTTTATGCGCATAATTTCTTGGAATGTTAACGGTTTACGAGCCCTCCACAAAAAGGGTTACTGGGAGTCTATTTTTGAAATGAACCCGGATATATTCTGTATTCAGGAGACAAAATCAAGTCCAGACCAACTGCCTGATGAAGTCAGAAATCCACCAGGTTTTTTCGCTTATTTTGATTCTTCAAAAGTTAGAAAGGGGTATAGCGGCGTGGCTTCATACTTTAAAGTTAAGCCTAAGGAAGTGTGGTCGGGGCTCAAGAATGAGGATTTTAGCAAAGAGGGCCGGATTATTTCCGCCGATTTAGGCAGTATCTTACTTTGCAATGTATATTTCCCCAACGGCGGAGGGGGGCCGGAAAGGTTGAAGTATAAGCTTGATTTTTATGAAGAATTTCTTGATTTGATTGAGTCTTACAGGAAAAAAGGCAAAGAAATAATATTTTGCGGAGATGTAAATACAGCCCATAAAGCAATAGACTTGGCTAGACCGAAGGAAAACGAAAAAAACACAGGCTTTCTGCCTGAAGAGAGGGCGTGGCTAGATAAGGTTGTATCAAAGGGGTATGTTGATGTTTTCAGGCACTTTTATCCTGACAAAGCACAGGTTTACACTTATTGGGATATGAAGACTTTTTCTCGTGACAGGAATGTCGGCTGGAGGATAGATTATTTCTTTGTTTCCAACGCTCTTATTCCTAAAGTGGAATCTGTGAGGGTCCATGATCTGGTTTTTGGCTCTGACCACTGTCCGATAGAGTTAACTATTGGCCTGTAAAGGACACCTATGATTATAAGTTATCCACAGGCGACTATTGCATGTCTTTTAGATGTCCTTTATACTCTCACTGGACGCTCGGTGGACGTTTAAAGGACAAAAACCAGAGCATTGTACATTTCTCAGGGAGTCTAGACTCTGAGATGCCAAGTCTGGAAAGGCTTGATTGGGAAATACACATATCGACACTCTCCTACATTTTTGTGCTCTTCGGGTATGTCTCTCCCGTGAAGGCTTATCTGGGCTTCGGCTCTCCAAGCCGCTCAGCAGGCGCCGCAACCGCTTCGAGCGGCTTTTCGTTTACAAAAAGTTACACGTGTAACACCTATTGTACTTTATATTTGTGCCTAATATCTTCAATCTTCCTTGTTTCTTCCTCCTCTTTCTTATTTTTGCCCCTTTCTCCAAGTTTTTTTAATTCTTTTAGGTCCATTTTAACCATATCCAAGGCCTTTTTTGTAAGAATATCCTTTTTATTGATAGTTGGATCATCCAACACCTCGTCCAAAAGAGCGTGGAGAATAAAGCCAATTTTAGGCCCTGGCTCAATGTTTGCTGCGTCCATAATATCTTTTCCGTCAATTTCAAGCATGCCGACGTTTACAGGGTCTCTTAATACCTCTTCTATCATTGATTGATACTTTCTTAGTCTGTAGGGGCTCTCCTTTGGCCTGCCAGTGCCGATCCTATCGCACATTCTGACCTTTACAAGGTCCCAGACACTGTCCTTGCCAACGCTAGCTATAAGTCTGCGAACGGCAGAGAGGGTTATTTTCTCCGTGTCGGAGAAGAACATGTGCCAGCGGACCAGTTTGACCACTTCTTCGGTTATATCATTTGCAAACTTCAGCCGCCTCATAATTGTCAGGGCCCTTCTAGCTCCGGTTACCTCATGGCCGTAAAATGTCCATTTTTCCTTGTCTTTTGACCGGCGACGGCTTTCAGGTTTTGAAATATCATGAAGTAAGGCCGCCAATCTTATTTTTAAAGGCCAGCCCCTATCAGCCGCATGTTGTAGAGATTTGAGACTGTGGGTCCAAACGTCATAGGAATGGGCTTTATTCTGCTCAACGTCAACAGTCTCCTCAAGTTCTGGCACAATGTATCTTAAAATGCCCAGCTTTTTAGCCATAATAATACCAAGCATGGGCTCATTTGACTCAATCATTCTTATGAATTCGTCTCTTATTCTCTCGGTTGCCATTTCTTTAAGTAAATAGGAAGTTTCCAGTATTGCCTTTTCAGTCTCCAGGTCAATTGAAAATCCTAATTCGGCACTCAACCTTACTGCCCTTAATATCCGCAAGCCGTCTTCGTTGAAGCGGTCAATCGGGTTACCTACGGCCTTTATTAGGTTGCTTCCAAGGTCTTCCTGTCCTTTAAACGGGTCAACAACGTATTCTTTTTCCACATCAAGCGCTATGGCGTTTATGGTGAAATCCCTCCTCTCCAGGTCGTCCTCCAAGGTGGCCTCAAATGATACCGAATCAGGCCTTCGTTTGTCAGAATAACCGCCCTCTAGTCTGAACGGCGTGACCTCAACTATCTTTAATGTTCCGTCCTCTGTTTCTTCGTTTACGACCCCCACAGTTCCGTAGTCGTTTTCGTAGAATGTTTCGGGGAAAATTTCCATTATTTGCTCCGGTTTGGCATTTGTTGTCACATCCCAGTCTTTCGGTTTTTTGTTTAAAATGAGGTCTCTTACACAGCCGCCAACCAAAAAGGCCTCAAACCCCTTATTTTTCAAGGAATTTGTTACTTGTGAAACCTCTTTTGGGATGGAGTATTTATAGGTCATAAGGATTTAATAAAGAGAGTGTTTAAGCATTGTTTTTACGGTAGTTTTTCCCTTGTTGGTCTTTAAATACCTCTCTCGTCTTTTAGCGTCTATTTTACTTCTATAGGCCTCATAAAATATAACCTCGAATGGCTTTCTTGGTTTAGTTGACCTAACTCTTTTGGTGCTCTTGCAATCTCTTCTTTAGATTGGCTGAGTATCCAATGTATAAATTTTTATCCTTGAAAGATCTAATAATATAGACGTAGTACATCTTTTATGGCGTCATGTACCAGTCGGTACATGACAGCCATGAACCAGATGGTTCATGGCGCGCCCGCCAGGATTCGAACCCGGAACAATTGCTTCGAAGGCAATCATGATATCCGTTTCACCACGGGCGCAACGGGGATATTATACTACCTTTTTTCTAAAAACCTCAAATTTAAGGGTAGAAATAACGGTGTTGCTGTATGAACCACTGGATAAGTTATTATGTGATACAATAATCAATGATGCGTAAAGAAAAAGAGCAGGTAATTGAATTAAGAAAAGAAAGAAAAAGCTATCGGGAGATAGAATCAGTTCTCGGCGTTCCCAGGAGTACCTTGTCAGGCTGGTTAAGGGGGGAAAGTTGGTCGTCAGAGGTAAAAAAGGAGCTTGTAAATATTAACAAAGAAAAGAGCCGTCAGAGGATTGATTTTTTGAATGTCAAAAGAAAAGAAAAGCTGAAATTACTGTATCAAGAAGCCAGAACTAAAGCCGCAAAAGAGTTTCTTTATCTAAAACACTCGCCTCTCTTTATTGCGGGTATTGTCTCTTATTGGGGAGAAGGTGATAAAACGTCAAAAGGCAACTTGAAACTATCTAATACTGATCCGATTATGATAAAGTCCTTTATCCATTTCCTTAAGCGTGTTTGCAGTATTAAAGAGGAGAAAATCCGTTGCGGGCTCTTATTGTACCCTGATTTAGATGAATATGAATGTAAGCAATACTGGTTGCAGAAAATTGGCTTACCTATTGGGAATTTTACCAAAACAATGGTAATTAAGGGCAGAAAACCTGCTAAAATATTGCACCATGGTATCTGTAATGTTGTAGTTTCCAGTAGATACTTAAAAGAGAAAATGCTAATATGGCTTAATCTTTTAAGAGATGAATTTGATAATTGAACAGTAGCGGGTATGGTTTAATGGCAGAACGTTGCCTTGCCAAGGCAGAGATTCGGGTTCGATTCCCGGTACCCGCACAGTTAGGTTTTTCTTTTAGATGTCCTTCAGTAGTCTTTTATAGCCAATACAACAAATATCTCTTTTGTAAAAAATGTTTAAGAATAAGAGATACTTCACAATATTTTCACAAAAAGTTAATAATTATGTGGATAACTATGTGGAGAATGTGTATAAAGGACAAAGATTTATGTCCTTAATGTCTATATTATTAGCTATTTATGTTTCACGTGAAACATAAACACTGGTTTTGGGTCTTTTTTGGCAGAATCCATCTATTTTGGTGTTAAATAGGTCCTAAAGAAGTAAGATTTATATAGTGAGAAGTGTAGGTTACTCATGAAACATATACATAATGGCTAGAACGGAAAAAAGGAAAATTGGTGATTTTGGAGAAAGAATTGCTGAAATGTTTCTTGTGAAAAGAGGGTATAGAGTGATAGAGAAGAACTATTTGAAAAAGTGGGGTGAGATTGACCTTATAGCTGAAAAAGGCGACAAGTTGCACTTTGTTGAGGTTAAAAGCGCTAATTATATAAACGAACAAAAGGACAATTTTAGACCAGAAGACAAAATTCATCCCGCGAAAATTGCCAGACTATTGAGAACCATAGAAATCTTTCTTCTTGAGAAGGGAAGAGAGAGTGACGATTGGCAAATTGACGCCCTAGTTGTCTTTTTTGACACCGATAAAAAACGGGCAAAAGTAAATCTTATAGAAAACATAAACCTCTAAAACCCGGGCGTCTTTGGAGCAGGAAGCAAAATTGTGCTAGTATTTTCTAGTTAATTACGGTATTTAACACGAGTTGATATCGGAGCGTAGTATAGTGGTAGTATACATGTTTCTTGCCCGCCAAAATTTCATAACGGAGCGTAGTATAGTGGTAGTATACACGCTTTGGGAGCGTGAGGTCCGAGTCCGATTCTCGGCGCTCCGATAGGAGGGAAATTTAGGCGGGTGAAGGAGCGTGAGGTCCGAGTCCGATTCTCGGCGCTCCGAAAGTTGGTTGTTTCAATAGGGGAATCAGCAGAAAAGAATTAAAAACGGGATGTAGTACAACGGCAGTATACACGATTCGGGTTCGTGAGATCCGGGTTCAATTCCCGGCATCCCGACAGGGTTGTTTTTTAGGTCAGAAAAATTTACCGGGATGTAGTATAACGGTAGTATTTACCCATGGGGTGGGTAAGGCCCGGGTTCAATTCCCGGCATCCCGACCAAGTTTGACATTGGGAGTTTCCAAAAGAAGATATGTACTCGCTTCGTTCGCCGCGCTTGCACGGCAGTAATAAAACCTAACGCCGCAAACGATTAAAGGGAAAAGAAATTTCATAAGCTTTTGGAAGCAGAAATTTGTAAAAGTTTCTGTTTTTTGCTTTCTCGTGCTGACCTTGACGCTAGAAATTAATTATGTTAAAATAGAACTAGATCAAGTCAAGGTGGCTTGGTAGATCACATCACATTAAAAGGAGGAATACCGATGAACCTAGTCATCGCAATACGCGGTGCCCAATCCGAGAAAGTTGTGGATGGGCGGCGCAGGCAAGTCGTGCCGTTCGTCGGTGCGGATAGCGAAGGCGAGTTCGCACAGATGGGGATCGGCCTCATCTTCCCCGATGAGCAAAAGGGAATCATTTGGGGTCTTGCCATGCCCCACAAGCTCATTCAGTCGTGGCGCGGCATGAAGATCCTCGAACGGATCGAGAGGATTTATTATAGTACGCTTTACGCGTGCTGGACAATGGCTCAGCGCGATGTTCACGACGGCGACAAGAGTGATTTCTACGAACTCGCCGAGCAAGTCGGCGGCTCCGCTAAGTTGCAAGCGCTTCGCGATGAAGTGCTCGCGTCCGTGCCGAGCGCCGATGAACTCAACGCCATGATCACGAACCTTCGCGAGAAGGGCGTGGACGTGGACAGTTGTGAGCTCGAGGAAGAAGTGAAGGCCGGCCGAATCGCAACAAGTCCTCTCATTGAGACGCTCGCGTGCGAGACGAAGGAGCGCATACAGGCGTACAAGCGTGAGGAAGAGAAGGTCAACAAACCTCCGAAACCGCTGGCACAGCAGGGTTTCCTCGGCAGAGTCGCCTCGCTTTTTCGGTGATGCTCCGGCATCAGCCCCTAGTGGAATTCCGTTCGCGGAACTTCGCTAGGGGTTTTCTATTTGTCCGAACAAGTAAAATCTGCTAGATTTTACTTGTTTTCTCCTTGCACTTTTCAAAGTACGCGCATTTATTATGGATTCGCGCTAAATTCAGAATATGCGACACGGTTTTTATAAGAAAAAAGGAGGATTTTATTTGCGATAACCCTCTATAGTAAAGCTTAGCTTACTATAGGACAGGTTGCTTGGCTATGGGTTTTAAAAGGACAATAGAAAATTTCACTTGTGGAAACTGTGGTTTTTTTGTCAGGGGCGATGGTTTTACAAACCATTGCTCAAATTGTCTTTGGAGCAAGCATGTTGATATTGACCCCGGAGATAGGGAAGAGCCCTGCGGCGGAATGATGGAGCCGGTAGAGGCCAGATTGAAGCAGGGTAAATGGAGCGTGGAACATATTTGTACAAAATGCGGGTTTAGACGGAGGGCTTTTGCTAAAAAAGAGGATAATGTTGAAGGAGTTTTAGAAATCGCCAGAGAAAATAATCCTTCGTCGTTGCGGTAAGCCGGAGAAATTTGCTACCATAGCCCTAGATTGCAGTAAATTGCGGGATTAGTTTAGTGGTAAAATATCAGTTTTCCAAACTGAGGTTGGGAGTTCGATTCTCCCATCCCGCACAAAATGAAAAAGTACCGAATGTTTCTCGGTACTTTTTCATTTCTGGTGGAGAGAATCGAACTCTAAGAAGGGGTCGGGAAACCTGTGGTTTCCCGTGGAGGAAGGCAGCGAGCTTGCGAGCGTGGGAAAACCGTGGGTTTTCCAGACGTGAGATATCTCCCATCCCGCACCAAAACAAAACTTCCGCTTTTGGCGGAAGTTTTGTTGCTGAAAGCAGACAGCTAAAAGCTGGCTTGTTATTTCACCGCGTCCTTTAGGGCCTTTGCGACTTGGCATTTAATTAAATGAAGAAACTCCCTGTCCACACAAAGGCGGGCAGGGAGTTCTGGCAAAAAACAGGAAACTCGGCAGTTCCTGTTCCTCTCCAGATTGTAGACTACTCGAGTATGGGCTTGTGACGCTACCGTGTAAAGTGTGAGGGTGGGGGGGGTAGGCGTTTCTATTTGAGCTCTTCCCGTATTCGCTGGCGGAGCGTTTCCATGGAAGTGTACCCACCCCACCATTTCTTGTTCGCCCAGACTTCGGGCGTCCCTCGAACCATGTTCTTTTCCCCGAGTCCTTGCCCATACCGGATCCGAGGAAAAGAGTCCTGTGGTAACAAGATGCACTGGTCGAAGGTGTCGAGATCTGGCACGCCGGCGACCACGGCATAATCATGCCAGGGTTTCATGCCAAACTCTTCTTGTGCATCGAACAGAGCGGTATAGATCTCCCCGCCTCGTCCTTGTCGATCCGCGCATTCAGAGACAATAGCCGCTGGCGCAGCATACTTGTGCTGTGGTACTGGAAAGTGGTGCATCACCACTGCAACCTCCGGGAACTCTGTCTTCAGAGTATCCACTTGCTCCGCGAATGTACCGCAGAAAGGACACTCGAAATCCACGAATTCCACAATGACCAGCGGAGCGGGAAGTTTGCCAGCTACCAACATTCCCTGTTGCACGACCTCCTGCTCCCAGTCAGACTTGATGGTCTGCGGTTCTGCAGATGTTGGTCGGCTAAAGAGCCATCCAACCGCTGCGACCGCGCAGAGCATCATTACCACCGTGGCGATCCCTTCGAGATAGCTTCTTTTCATAGCTCCTCTTTTGGTAGTGGGGTGCGGGCTGGGCCTCCTTTCGGGGGCCCAGCCCGCGGGACATCAGTTGACGCACTCGAGCTTCCACGGATCGCCCGGAGTCCAGAACGCGCACCAGAAACTGAGCACGCATTGCACCCCGATTGAACCGCAGTGGAATTCGCACATCTCCAGCGCGAACGGAGGAGGAGTACTTCCTCCGCAACCGCATCCGAGATCGCAGGATGCAGAAGCTGTGACTGCGGGCGACCACCCCGCTCCCACCACAATGACGGTGGCTAGCGACATGGCCTGGATGAAGCGCATGATCCCTCTCATACGGCCTCCTGACTGAACGGGTGAGTGAGGTGAGTCACTTTTCTATGTGCTATCACGACCATACGGCCGCACCGAGTCATTAGATAACGAAAAAATGCCCTCAACTCTTAACTGCGAGTATATAAGATCAATTCCAACAGTTAATCGTAATACATTATTTTTTAAAATCAAGTTGCGATACTATAAAAGAGATATATGAACAAAACTTCCGCTTTTGGCGGAAGTTTTGTTGCTGAAAGCAGACAGCTAACCCGAACAATTTTTACTTCGTAAAACCCAAACGGGCAGGCGCCTGATAGCTTGTTATTTTACCGCGTCTTTGAGGGCTTTTGCGGCTCGGAACTTGGGAACCCTCATGGCCGGAACTTGGATGGTTGCTCCAGTCCTTGGGTTTCTTGCCTGTCTGGCAGCCCTGTTCTTTGTGGAGAATATGCCTAGGCCTGCAAGCGAAACCTCGCCTCCTCTCTTCAGGGTGCTGACGATTGTTTCAATTACCGTCTCAACGGCCTGCTCGGCTTGGACTTTGGTTCCGCCGATTTTTTCGTGGACGGCGTCAATGATCCCTAACTTATTCATAAAAGTCTATTTTGTATTATTTTGATAAATAATTACGACCGCTTTCCACTAAATTCTAGCGAAACCCGCTGTTCACTAGCTAACAGTGCACCTGCTGATTATATAATAAGCCATTTTTTGCTTCAAGAAGGTCAAGCGATGTCATTTCTGTACAACACTTCTGTCTATCTGGCAAATTCAATGATTCTAGTCTCCCTGATTATCGTTACTTTGATTTCTCCCGGGTACTTGAGCTCGCTTTCTATCCTCAAAGCTATATCTCTAGCCATTTTTTTGGCCTCAATGTCCGATATTTCGGTTGGAGTTACGAAGACTCTTATCTCCCGACCAGCTTGAAGAGCGTAGGATTTTTCAACGCCGGGAAACGCAGAGGCGATACTCTCCAACTCTTTTAATCTTTTCAGGTAATTTTCAACGGTATCGCGCCTCGCTCCCGGCCGACTTCCGGAAATCGCGTCGGCAATCTGAACAATTATGGATTCCACCGTCTCAAACGGGTATTCTCCGTGATGTGCTTGCATTGCCTTTATGATGCTCTCATCCGCCCCGAATTTTTGCAGTATGCGGCGGCCTATTTCGACATGGGTTCCGGCAATTTCGTGGTCAACGGCCTTGCCGATATCGTGCAGAAGGGCAGCGGTTTTGGACACGACCACATCGGCCCCGAGTTCTTCGGCCAGCATTCTGGCTATATGGGACATTTCAATTGAATGTTGGAGGACATTTTGGCCGTAACTGGTGCGAAAATGCAGGCGGCCCAAGATTATAACGATTCTAGGGTCTAGGTTGTACACTCCGCATTCATAAACGGTCTGGTCGCCTTTCTCCTTTATTATCTTGTTTATCTCCTGTTTGGCCTTTTCAACCATCTCTTCTATTCTAGCCGGCTGTATCCTACCGTCGGCTATTAGATTCTCCAGCGCGACACGGGCAATCTGCCTTCTTACCGGGTCAAACGATGATAGGGTAATAGAGCCCGGGGTGTCGTCCACAATAACCTCAACGCCGGTGGCTCGTTCAAAGGCCTTGATGTTCCTGCCCTCCTTGCCTATAATCTTGCCTTTGAGCTCCTCCGAAGGGATCGGAACGGTGGTGGTCATTATCTCTGAAGGCACTGAACTGGCCAGACGCTGAATCGCCGTGGCCAAAATCTCTCGGGCTCTCTCTTCCACTCTTTCCTCTCCGGCCATTTCCAATTTCTGCATTCTTGCAGCCAGATCTTCTTCCGATTGCCTTTCAACCAAATTCAAGAGTTCTGTTTTTGCATCTTCTTTGGATAGGGAAGACGCCCGCTCAAGGGCTTCCTCTCTTTCTTGCACCAGCTGGTCGGCGCGCTCTTTTACAGATTTTACTTCTGTGATTTTAGTCTTAACGCTTTCTATTTCCTTGTCTGTATCAAGCTGACGCTTATCAAGAAAGTCCTCCTTTTTTATCAGGCGGTCTTCGGTCTTTTTTATTTTTTCTTCGCGCTCTTTTATCTCCGTGCGCGCCTCCTTTAGGTTTGTTTCGGCTTTATTTTCGGCATCTACGACTATCCGCTTGGCTTCTTCTTTCGCCTCAAGCATCATCTGCTTGATATCAAGCTCCATTGAGCCCTTCTTGCCCAAGGAGATTATCCATCGCAGAAAATAACCAAAAGCGATTCCAGCAGATGCCGCAAGCGCCACCAAAAGCAGCACCAATTTTAACGACATATTTTGCGAACGACCCCGTTATGTGATGACCGTTTGTTCTGCGTGTCGGTTGGCCAACTTGGCATACTGCATTTTACTTCTATCAGTCTGTCTACCGTCTTTCTCTGCCGTACTGGGAACACGCGGAGCCGTTTTTGTTTACAAAGTAATAATAGTCAATTCTATAAGGATTAATCCTTTTTGTAAAGTCTCATAATTTGGCTATTTTTTACCCGAGAATTTTAAGAAAGAATCTTGTCTACCAAAATTAGTAAAATCAGTAATACGTTACAATTAGGCGACCGCCTAATTGTAACGTATGCAAAGACTCCGCAACCACAACATTCTAACATTCTATAGAATGTTAGAATGTTGTGGTGGTTTTAACGCCCCCTTGTTTATTTGTTTAGGAAAGAATCTTGTCTATTAGACCGTATTTCTTTGCCTCTTCTGCGTCCATAAAGAAATCTCGTTCAACATCCTTCTCTATTTTCGTTAGCGGTTGGTCGGTGTTTTTTGCCAGAATTTTATTTAAATTTTCTCTAGTCTTGAGAATGTGTTTGGCGCTAATTGCTATGTCCGAAGCTTGTCCCTCAACGCCTCCAAGCGGCTGGTGAATCATCACTTCTGCGTTTGGCAAGATGAAGCGCTTGCCCTTTTCTCCTGATGACAAAATAATTGCCCCGGCAGAGGCGGCAATGCCAACGCAATATGTGGCAATGTGGTTTTTGACATGATTCATCGTGTCAACTATCGCCAGTGCGGCCGTGATAGATCCTCCGGGTGAATTGACATAGAGATGAACATCTTTCTTCGGGTCTTCCGATTGCAGAAAAAGAAGCTGGGCAATAATTATATTTGCCGTGTGGTCATCAATGATACCTCCCAAGAAGATGATGTTTTCCTTCAAAAGGCGCGAGTATATGTCGTAGGCCCGCTCGCCGAACTGTGTTTTCTCAATGACTGTTGGTATAAGCATGTTTTTCTTTTGATATTGCAATACTAATGGAGAGACAGAATGTTGTAAACCCCCACACCAACCTTGGTGTTATGCCTAGTTGTTTTGATATAGATGTAGAAACTGGGCAATATCAATTCAGCGAAGTTGTATCTGCTAACCCTATATTGGCATTTTTACAACGATGCCAAGGTTGGTGCGGGAGTAAAGCATTCCATCTTGTAATCCGTTTCCGTAGTCGTATTATGGGACGATGCGGCTGCATCGTTTTTTCGTAGATGAAACTCTGGAAGGGAAGAAGGACTTGACTTTGTCCAGTTCTGATTTTACGTACCAACTGCGCCACGTTTTCCGTTTCACTGTCGGCGGTCAGCTGATACTGCTTGATAACAGCGGCTATGAATATCTTTCTATGATTTCAAATTTCGGGCCTTCTTCCGTCACGCTTGAAATTGTATCGCGCAGAGAAGGCAAGAACATACCTGCAAAAGAGCTGTTCCTTTTTTGTTCCATTGTTAAGAAAGACAAATTTGAATGGATAGTTGAAAAGGGAACCGAACTCGGAGTATCTCGTTTTATTCCAGTCCTATCCGACAGAAGCGAAAAGAAAGGACCTAAGGCAGAGCGACTTAATGCGATAATTAAAGAGGCGTCGGAGCAGTCAGGACGGGCGACCAAGCCGGTATTGGAAAATATAAAAACGCTCAAAGACGCAATCGCCGAAGACATCCCTTTGTTTGCTTTTGATCCGAGCGGCGAAACTTTTGTGCTGGAGCATTTTTATAAACACAGTACATTGGGCGTCTTAATAGGGCCGGAAGTCGGTTGGAGTGAACAGGAAATCAGGATGTTTAAGCAAAACAGCATAAAAATTTTTTCACTGGGGACCTCAATTCTCAAAACTGAAACAGCTGCGCTTGCCGTCGCTTCATTGGTTCTCCTTTCCTGAAGTTTTGTTTTTGTTTGGGTTTAAATTTTCAAGAAAATTTATTACCGCCTCGTTTTGCATATGCAGAGATATCACAGCTCTGAGTCTTTCGGGGTTGGCATCTTCGTGATGTTTTTTGGCGTGCTCCACCTCCTCTGCCAGTTTCTTCGGCTCTATCTTTATGTCTTCTTTTTCCGCTATCTTGCTTAAAACAAGTTGCACTTTTGCTCGCTTTTCCGCGGAAGGCCGCCATTCAGCGCGCAGGGAAGTTTCGTCCCTTTTTGTCTCTCCAAGATATTTATCAAGGGGGAGTCCAGCCTGATCCAAGTCGCTTTTGAAATGAAACATCATCTTCTCCAGTTCGTATTCAATCAGGGGTTTGGGTGTCTCGACTTCCGCGCTCTCAATAATCGCATCTAGAAGTTTTGTCTGGTTTTTCTCTTTTGCCTGCCGTTCCTTTTCCTCGTTTAAGTGCTGTCTGATTTTTTTTCTAAAAGCCGCCGCATCATCAAACGGGCCGAGGTTTTTTACAAACTCATCAGTGAGTTCCGGCCATTCCGACTCGGGTATGTCGTTTTGCGCGCCCATCGACTTGTTAGCCCGCACATAAGCAAACTGTCTTCTTATTTCTCCGATCGCTTTTTCGGTCTCATCAGGCGAGACTTCTTCCGCTGGTTCCGGTTTTATTCCGGAGGCGATTTTTCTGTAATCAGGAAGTTTGATTTCGGGAGCAATCGCAACGATTATGGAAAAGTCAATCGGATTTTCCGGCGCCACTTTCGTCAGTCTGATGTACGGCCGATCTATTACATTGAGGTTAAATTTTTTTACCCAATCCGGATACGCTTCTGCCAACGCCAGTTCGGCAATCTTTTCCAATACAGTCATCTCTCCGATATTTTTCGCGGCAATCTCTTCAGGCGCGTGCCCTTTTCTAAAACCTCTCACTTCCAAGTTGACCGAAAGCTCTGAGATGGCTTTTTTGCGGAATCTGGCAATGGTCTCCAGGTCTATCTCTCCCTCAATCATAATTTCCGATTCGGGCAGTTTTGTCAGTTTCGCGTCTTTCATACCAGTTAATGTGCTCTAGTCTATATAAATAGCTCTATATTGCAAATGAAAAACACCCCCTCACATAAAAACCGCTATAGCGGATTTTATGTGAGGGGGTGTGCAGTTGGTGTTTTGTGCTCTCCTGATGGTAAACGCTAGTTAATTTCCGGATTCTGCCGAGTCGAACTCACTGCCCAATGACTCCAGCTCTGTTGCGTTGAGGTCGGCCTCTATATAAGAGATATCGTCCGATGCGCTCTGGACTCTTAGTTGTCGTGTAGCGGCAGCGCTTCTGGATTCAATCATTGCTTCAGTTTCGGTCGTCATTGAGGAGTCCTCAAGTAGTGATTCTTGGCTGAGTTTCTGACCCCAGAAATAGAGCCCGCCCAAGACGAGCACGACAATGATTATTATTATGCCAATAATTGGTCCGGCCGAAGATCTTTGCGGTCCTACTCCTCCCTCCATTGGATTGTTTGGATTTTCCATGTTTTCCATTTTTATCTATTAATAAATATTAAGGGGTAGTCGTGGCGGTACTTGTCGCGTTCGACGTATCATCCTTATTGAATCCGGGCTTAAGACTTCTCACAGCCTTTACCAGCAGGGCGTGTGCATCCATGAGCATCTCCTTTGCTGAATTGATAATAGTTCGCACCTCTTTGAATGTGTTCTCGCCGACTTCTCCGCTAAGCGCGGTCTCTACTGCTCCTAATATTTTAGATACCTCCTCCTTGGCTGCCGTGATTTTCAGCTTTGCCTCGTTTAAATACTGTTCGGAATCTGAAGTGTCAACTCCTTCTGCCTTGAACTTCCCGATTCGGGATTCAATGCGTTCGGCCAGCTTGTCGAGTCTTTCTGCCGCCGCGTCGAATCTCTCTATCATCAGGCCGGTAAACTTTCTTATCATATTACGTCTTCTCTCCGTCATGCTGGTCTGCAGTCCTTCTCGTCTCTCTTCAAGTGTCTGCTGTCTTTCCTCTGCTCTCTGACCCAGCTCTTCCTGCCTCTGTTCCGTCTCCGTCTGTCTTTCCTCCGCAGAACTTCTAAGCTGGTCTGCGGCGGTGCCAGTTTGCGCCAAGGCCATAAGAGGAAAAGCGACTGTCGCGGCGCATACTACTGCTAGGAAACTTAAAAATATTTTTTTTGTCATTTTTATTATTACTTTCTGATAATCAAACACAGGAGACGTCTCCGCCATCTCTCCATTACATTATAGAAAAATATGGAATTTCTAACAATAAAGCAAACAAGGCAATTGCAATCAATTGCCGTTTGTATTCCTTGGAGACTTTTACTATTCTTTGTTCTGATCGTCTTCTAATTTTTCTTCTTCAGGTTCAATATTCTCAGTTGTTTCCGCCGGTGAGTCAACTTTCGGTTCTGACCCGTCGGTTGATTCAACCTCTCTCGTTTCGTCTTCGTCAGTGGTTTGTTCATCCTCGCTTTCTGCCAGTTCGCTCCTTGTGGACTTAATATCTATTTTCCAACCCGTCAGTTTCGCCGCCAATCGCACATTTTGTCCGCCCTTTCCTATCGCCAGAGACAGCTGGTCTTCGGAAACTAGCACATGGGCTCCCTTGTTTTCCTCGTTCACGTCAACCTCAAGAACTTTGGCGGGAGAGAGAGCGTCTTCAATAAATTTCTTGATGTCAGAAGACCATTCAATAATGTCTATTTTTTCTCCGCCAAGCTCGCTCATTACTGTAGAAACCCGGACTCCTCTCTGTCCTACCATGGAACCGACAGGGTCTATATGCTCGTCGTTTGAGTAAGCGGCAATTTTTGTGCGGAAGCCGGCTTCTCTGGCGACAGCTTTGATCTCAACTGTGCCGTTGGCTATTTCCGGAGCTTCATTTGCGAACAATTTTTCCAGGAACTTGGGATGCGAACGCGACAAACGTAGGAAAACACCTCTGGGACTCTCCTCTACTCTGTATAAATATGCGCGAACTCTCTCTCCGGGACTGTAGCGTTCGCCGGGAATCTGCTCCTCGTAAGGAATGATTCCGGTTGCCCGGCCCATGTCAACGAAAATTGTTCCGCGCTCAATTCTCTGCACTGTTCCGGTGACAATTTCTCCCTCCCTCTCGCCATATTCGCTCAGCACGGAGACCTTCTCCGCTTCTCTGATTTTCTGCATTATCACCTGCTTGGCGGTTTGAGAGGCGATTCTTCCGAAGTCGCTTTTCATCTCAAGAGGGAAAATCATCTCCTCTCCCAACACTACGTCTCTTTTTATTTTTCTGGCGTCTTCTATAAGAATATGATATTCGGGATTGAACAGGACTTTTTCGTCGGCTTCTTTTTCTGCGCCTTCTTGTGCGGTTTCATCATTTATCTCTTTCTCTTCTTCTCGGCTGAAAAAAACCTTTGATTCGTCAACGACGATCTTTACCTGGTAAAAATCAGTTTTCCCCGAGTTAATATCAAATTTAGCCCGAATAATCTGGCCTCTCTTTGCGTACTCTTTCCTATACGCGGTTGCCAAGGCCAGCTCTATTGCCTCTATTACCTTCGCTTTTGGTATTCCTCTTTCCTCTTCAAGCTGGTCTAGAACCGAATGTATTACTTTTAGATCAAACATAATGATTTTTTCTTATGAGCGTTAGTGAATAATAAAATTGTGCATCCAGCACTTACTTTATACTTCCTGCAATTCTTCTCTTTAGTTTAGAAAGATCATCAGTGTTTCTATTTTGTAAGCAATACACGTAATACATGTAAGTGCTGGATCAGGGAAATTATACTTCTTCCAATCGTTGATTTTCTCTGAAAAAAACAGCCCGCCCAGAGGGCGAACTATCATTCACACGCTGTCTATTATAGTCGTTTTTTGAAATGTGTCAAATGTGAAATGTGAAAAAATGGAAAGCCCAGTGATTTACAGAACCTACAGGTCTGACCTGTAGGTTGGGGCTTATTTAGATTGAATTAAATAGATCCAATCAAATATTTCTTTATCAAAAGAAGATTTGTTTGGGAAGTAATCCGGGAAGCTATTGTGGTCAATAATTAAATTCTCAGGTCTTTGTTCTTCGAGGTAGTCAAGATAACTGGAGAAATAATACTTTCTTAAATAATCTCTTGCATTATCTGGGTTTTTTCCACCCAGCAAGGTTCGACCTTGCTGGAAAGTTCTATTTTGCTATTATTGAGTCATGAGCAGGAACGTAACATTTGCCCCCGGTTGTTACTACCACATTTATAATCGAGGGACAGAAAAAAGGGATATATTTTTAAATAAAGATAATCATGAAAGATTCCTGGGGTTGATTTATATATGCAACAATGAAGAGCCCGTTCGACTTGAGAACATTTCCAGCAAATCTCTCGAATCTCAGCAAGGTTCGACCTTGCTGAAAAGGATTTTGAAATGTAATCGAGGCAAAACATTAGTAGAAATTTGCGCTTTTTGCTTAATGCCGAACCATTTCCACTTCATTTTACGCGAGAAAGAAGAAGGGGGCATCAGTAAATTTATGCAGAAGATAATGACTGCGTACACAATGTATTTCAACAAGAAGCATAATAGGAGCGGTGCGTTGTTTCAAGGAAAATTCAAGGCCACTCTAGCAAATACAGATAATTATCTAAAATATTTAATCTCTTACGTACATTTAAACCCGGTTAAATTGTTAGATCCTCTTTGGAAAGAAAACGGAATTAAGGATAAAGAAGAGGCTGAAAATTACCTTAACACTTACAGGTACTCTAGTTATCAGGACTATTGCGGAATGAAACGTTTGGAAGGTGCCCTCATTGATAAAACTAGTCTTCCCGAATACTTTCAAAGCGACTACACTTTTCAAATTGCGGTTACGGAGTGGCTAAATTATAATCAAATTTGATTTCAGCAAGGTCGAACCTTGCTGAAGAAATGGAATTTAGAAAATGAGATAGCCCCGTGAGATGGCGCGCAAGCGCGACACCTCACGGGGCTACTGTTCGTCGTCTCCGGATTCCTCCGGAGACGACCGGTTGTTGCAAGCACCACCTCATCTACCCTTCACCCGCACGCGCTTCGGGGATGCCCCAAAGAGCGTTGTATTGCCTCTGGAGCTCTAGGACGCGGTACATCACTTCCTTGTAGGCGACGTCCTCCGGTGTGAACCAGCGATATCCGTTCCAGCCGCAGTAGTCGGACATGATACCACGCCAGGCGCAGGTGTGGCCGAAGCCCATGACATGAAAAAGCTCGTGGGCTATTCCAGCCTGAAGCATGTCTTCAAATCCGGCCTGGCGAACTGCCCCGAGTGTTATGATCCCGCCCGTGATGTTTGTTCTGTCATTCCCGCCGCATGTCAACGGGGCAGAATCAGCCCCTCTGCTATCCCCGTAGAGGATGATGGTGAGGATGTTGCAGTGGTCAAAGTCGGAGCTCCACTCCACAAACTTGAACATCTCCTCCCCGAGGACTTCATTGACCTTGTTGATTCCCGCCTTGATGTTGGCAATCATTTCTGGACTTGCCACCACCTCGGATGAATCAGGCGAGACAGCAACGAGTATGGGAACATCCCTTATGGACCGCAAGGTGTATCCCCAGCCGGTTCCGCCCCACTGGGCCATATTCCACCCATAATAGAAAGACGTACGGGTGCCGTTGGGGGTGAGGTTGTCCATCGCCAGGTCGAAAGCCTTCTTCATGGAAATTTGGACCACCTGCCCAGAGAATGTTCCCTTGGTAAGGAGCCATTCCTTAGGAACAAGAACAGCTCCCGCGTTGGAATACCGGTTCCTGGGGATGGAGTCCACCTTCATCTTCATGAATCCTGGGACATTGACAGAGAATCCGGCAAACTCCCTCTCCGCGTACGTTTCTGTCACGGAGAGCTTCCCCGAGCTTGGCAGGGGGAAGCACTCGTTGGAGCTGTCCGTCCAGAAACATACCTCTCCGCCTGCTGGCGGAGTGATATCCCCCGGTGTTGGCAGGTTAGGCCTTGCGACGTAAAAGCTGAAGCTTACGGTCAGAGTTTTCACCTGGGGAGTGGTGTCCGGAGGTGGTTCGATGTCGGGCGGTTCAAAAGGCCCGATACCGCTCTCTGTGCAGGAGACTGTGAGCAGATTCGACAAGCTCACTACGAGCACGGCAAGAAGCGCCACGCTCGCCCTGAAAAACCGACTGAAGCGAAGCATGGTACCTCCTCTTAGGTAATTGTTGTTTTATGGTGCCTGTCAAGGAACACACCCTTGACAAGGGTTCTACTTTTATTTTACTTCTATGCGATGGCAAATGTCAAGGTTGACGGCACGATTTATACACAGGTTATCCCCTGTTTTTAGTATTCAGCTAAAAAGAATCAAGAATCAAGAATAAAGAATTAAGAAATAAGACAATACAGAAGCATGGAATAACCAGCAAGCCCTCCAAAATCCCGCGAAGCGGGACTTAGGAGGGTGAACCCAAACAACTTCTACTTCGCCCGCCTAACTTTCTTGGAAAGTTTGGGAGGGCAAGCAGAACTTGAATGGGCGGGGTTATACACATCTGCGTAGCTATCCACTTTAATGGACTTATATCAGTGTTACAATAAATTCAGTTAGAAATTACAAAAGGCCAAAAAGAGCCGTCTTGTGTTGTTACAAATAAAAATATGGAACCAAATCAAAATCAAGAAGAGCATAACCATACTGGTCTGAAGAGGGGTGTTCTGGCCTTGGTAGTATTGCTTGTAATTATTTTTGCAATCT
>Ga0154943_102_pt1 | contig 91648 bp, 87 predicted proteins | sample RifCSPhighO2_01_FD_105911 | JGI IMG/M metagenome (GOLD analysis project Ga0154943, IMG submission 105911) | Candidatus Zambryskibacteria bacterium RIFCSPHIGHO2_01_FULL_43_25 | reverse complement strand
GTATGGATTTTTTGTATATGACATATCTTTCATGATACTAGACGGGTGTTTCCAAGCTATTGAACCATAACGACAGGGTTGACAAATTCTGTGTATTTGCTATAATACAAGTAGAAGCTGTTGTTTACATTGCATCCACCACACCTATCCCCTAGAGGGGAGAAGGAGGGGACGTGAAGATCCGATGGTTCGTCGCGATGGCAGTCTGCCTACTTTTCGGGCTTTCGAGCTCGGCCTTCGCCCAGTGGAAGATCTCTGGGCTCAAGGTGAGTTCAGGGCAGGACGCGATCAGCTCCGGCATCGCTGGAACCGTTCAGTTCCAGAACGGACACGGCGCCGGCGAGTTCGTCGTCCAGTCCGAACAAGCCTGGTTCTTGTACGGACCGACATGGGAGAAGGGTGCGCTGTCCGGACAGTTGGCCGGCTCATTCGGTCACTTCCAGGAATCACCATGGGTCGGCCCCTACCTGTACCTCGATTGGAAGATCGAGGCACTGTGGAGCATCGCCGGATCAGCACCCTCGATTTTCGTCCTGGAGTGGCCGGCGTTCTTCGCCTGGGAACCAAGGGATTGGGACGACGACGTGCCCAATCCGGAATCCATCTTCATCGGCAACTTCACCATGGCCGGCGTGAATGTCGGTCCGATGGGATTCTCCGTCGGGCGACTGGACTTCCTGGACGACCCTCTCAACTGGCTGTACGGGGCGAGCTATACGCTTCGCCTCGGCGGCCAGACGGCGTTGATTTCCAGCGCAACCTGGAATTCCAATGCCGCGAAGTGGATGCTTCTCATGGGTGCTTCGTGGAAACCGAGCAGTTAGGCGACCACGGGGTACCCCGGAGCCGCCCCGCGCATTGCGCGAGGGCGGCTCTTCTTTTTTGCAAAACGGGCGTGGTATTATTAATTCAACGAGAACTCTCAACAAAATTGGCCTATGGTAATAAGACCCAAAAAACAATCACGCAGAATGGACGCCTTCATCAGATGGCTTCAGATAATCGCTCTGGCGATTTTTACCAGTATCGCACTAATACTATTCATTCAAATCAGGTTTCAGATAAACTTCAACTTGGGCGAGTTGGACATCTGCCTAACAAAAACCCTAGAGAAGTACGACTTAGAGTACGAGGAGATAATCGGCAAATACAAATCTGGCCTGATAGATTCAGGCACGCTCAAAGGAGAAATAAGCGACATGTATGAGGGAGAAAGACTTGAGATAGTCAGCTGTATGACCAGCACGGGAAGAATCGGCGAGATATTCTCCGGAGATTATTGAGCTTTAGACGGTATTTTTGGGCGCACCGGCAAAAAATGATTTTATATTGTCTATCGTAACGCCAAGAATCCTGCCCATCGCTTCTTTGGTATTGAACGCAGTGTGCGGAGTGATGATGACGCGCGGATGGTCAATGAGATAGTGGTTCATCAGGAGATTTTTCAACTGCTCTTCCTGTGGATGCGGCTTGCCGATTAGCTTGATTTCGTCAGCGACATAACCCTCTTCGGACAAAACATCCAGACCAACGCCGCCGATAATCCCCTTTTCAAGACCCTCCACTAAGGCTTCAGTATCTATGAGTCCCCCTCGAGCAGTATTCACAATGACCACGCCCGGCTTCATTTCGGCGAGCTTATCCTTGTTTATCAAATGGTGGGTGTGCTCATTTTCGGGCAAATGGAGAGATATAACGTCCGACTCTTTGAACAAATCCGAAAGAGAAACGTACTTGAAACCCATTTTTTCGGCAAACTCCTGATCTTCGTGTATGTCAAAGGCGAGAATGTTCATTTCAAAACCTCTGGCTATCTTTATGAGATTTTTTCCGATGTTTCCCGTACCGACAACGCCGATTGTCTTGCCCTTCAAATCAAATCCCATCAGACCTTCGGAAGAAAAGGAGCCGGTTTCTATAACTCTCTTGCGCGCTTCAAATATCTTTCTTGAAATCGTCAGGAGCAGAGCGAAAGCGAACTCGGCTACGGTATGCTCACCATATGTCGGAACATTGGCGACGGCGATCCCCCGCTTTTTGGCTTCTTCAACATCCACGTGATCGTATCCGGTTGAGCGCGTGGCAACAAGCTTTAGATCCGGTAGTTTGTCAAACTCTTCCTTGCCGACTTTTGAATCAACAAAAATGCAGAGGCATTCAATCCCGTTTCCAGACCAGATGCCGTCCTGAAGAGAACCGGGGTGAAATACAACATCGTAATCACTCAACGCCCTAGATACGAACTCTTTCTCTGCCTCTTTATCAAAACTATAAAGTATCTTCATCCTCCTAAATTTTTTGGCTGTGGAAGTAACTAGTTAGAAGCTTTTTATATGCTTCTTTCCCCAGTCTGATTTATAAACTGTTCTCTATTAAATACGTCCTTTCTATTTAAGAAAGCTTCATAATGTATTAATTTGAAAGGACCTCTCTTATTTGTTGATAATACCTTTCCGGAATTATGCAATTTTACCCTGTTTTGCAGATTATTGGTACAGCCAACGTATAGATTATTATCACTTTTACTTTCTAAAATGTATATGTATTGCATAATTCTGCAGCCAAAAATTTTGAGAAGATAAATCCCCTTAAGTCATCCGACCTTAAAGACACTAGTCATATCCCTAATTATACCAAATCAAAGCATTTCTAATTCAATATCTGCAAGCCGTTTGTATTTGGCGACTCTTTCAGGCGGATTGGGCGACCCGGCTTTCATGCCAAAAGCTCCTATGCCAACGGATAGGTCGGCGATGAAGTCGTCCATTGTGTCTCCCGAGCGGTGCGAAACGATAAGCTTCCAGCCAGCATTGCGGGCTAGCGACACAGCTTCAAAGGTCTCCGTCAAAGTGCCAATCTGATTTGGCTTCACAATCATCGCATCGGCAAGTTTATTTTCAACCGCCCACTTCACCCGATTGGGATTTGTTGTCGTTAGGTCATCGCCGACGATGAACGTCCGCCCCTCTGTCTGAGACAGCAATTGCCTGAAGCTCTGGCCATCGTCTTCGGCAAAAGGGTCTTCTATGCTCAAAAGCCGGTACTTTTCCAGTAGCTCTTTGTAAACCAAAACGAGCTCGGCAGAAGAATATTTTCTTCCCAGCAGTTCATATAATCCGTCTTTATAAAATTCGCTCGCGGCGGCATCAATCGCCAACGATACGCTTGCCTGCTGGGAAACCAATTCTTTGAGAATTTCAAATGGTTCTTCTAAAGAATCACATTTGGGTGAATAGCCGCCTTCGTCGCCAATCGGCACCTCTCCGTACTTTTCCGATATAATTTTTTCCAAAGAGCTGAAAATACTTTTGCCGTTTTCAAAAGACAATTTTGGAGAATCACCGGAAATAACCACCATATACTCCTGAAACGGCAGGCGGAAATCGGCGTGAACGCCGCCGTTGATGATGTTCATAAAAAGCGCCGGAAATGACGGCTTGGAATCGGTAATTTCCGATATATGCCGCCAGAGAGGAACACCCTCCTGTTTCGCCGCAAGTCTCCCAACGGCAGTGCTTATGCCTATTAGAGTATTTCCGCCGAGGTGCGATTTGTCGGGAGTACCGTCAAGTTGGAGCAGAAGTCTGTCAATTTCCTTCTGGTCCGGAACCATTCCAACAAGCTGCGGCCGTATTATATTTTTTATATTATCCGAAGCTTCGGTAACACCGCCGTCGTCTTTGTCTCTCAGTTCGATAGCTTCGTGAGAGCCGGCGCTCTTTCCCGAAGGCACCTGGGTAGAGACGACATTCTCGCCGTCTGACACAGACACTTCAAGCGTCAAAATGCCTCTCGAATCTGGTATTTCTCGAGCGTATAAATCGCTGATTGCTTTTGCCATATTATTGATTTTGAATACGCGACTCTTCTTCTGCAACTTCAAAAATCATATTCAAAATAGAGTCCGGGTTGAGAGATATTGATTCTATGCCATTGGCAACAAGGAAACGCAGAAAGTCCGGATAATCCGACGGCGCTTGACCGCATATCCCGATGTATTTGCCGCGACGCTTGCAAGCTGATATCGCGTCGGCAACCATTTTCCTAACAGCCGGATCGTTTTCGTTTGATATTCCCGCGACTATTGATGAGTCGCGGTCCAGACCCAAAGTGAGCTGGGCCAAGTCGTTGGAACCAATTGAAAAGCCATCAAAAATGTCAAGAAACTCATCAGCCCGCAGGACGTTGGCGGGAATTTCGCACATCACGTAGACCTTCAGGTCTTCTTCGTTAGGGCCCTGATAAAGCCCGAAACTGTTTATTATCTCCATAACGTGTCTGCCCTCCTCCGGAGTCCGACAGAACGGAATCATTACTTTCAAATTTTTTAATCCGAATTCGTTGCGGACTATTTTGACCGCTTCGCACTCCATTTCAAAAGCCGGCTTGAAATCCGGATGGACATAACGCGAGGCGCCGCGCCAGCCGAGCATCGGATTTTCTTCTTCCGGTTCAAATAGCACTCCGCCGAGAAGCGCCCTGTACTCATTAGTTTTGAAATCCGAAAACCTAACAATTACATTATAAGGCGCGAAGGCGGCCGCTATCTGGGCAATGCCTTGTGCCAAATTTCTTATATAAAAATCCCTTTTGGACCCGTAGCCGATGGTTATTGATTCTATTTTTTTCTTGAGGGCAGTTGACTTGATTTCATCAAATCGGAGCAGGGCTAGCGGATGCACTCGAATACGGGAAGCGATAATGAATTCCTCTCTGGCCAAGCCGACACCTCTGTGAGGCAGGGTGGAATGGGAGAAGGCGCCGTCCGGAGTGCCAACGTTTATCGCCAGATGTGTTTTTATTTCCGGAACTGTATCAAGATTGATTTCCTTTTTTTCAAAAGGCAATATGCCTTCGTAAATTTTGCCTATGTCGCCCGAAGATGTGTCTATAGTTATGTCCATTCCGGTTTTCACTTTTGATAAAACTCCTGCGGCGCCGACAACGGCCGGAATACCAAGCTCCCTTGAAACTATAGCTGCGTGCGATGTCCTGCCGCCTTTTTCGGTGACAATGGCCGAGGCTTCTTTCATTATTGGCTCCCAGTCGGGGTCGGTTATCTCGGTGAAGAGTATTTCGCCATCTTCAAATTCATCAAGTCTTTTGGTGGATCTTATGACTCTAGCCTTGCCAGTCGCTATTTTTGTACCAACTGAAATCCCTTTCGCCAAAAGAGCGCCCTCTTCCGAAAGAATATATTCTTCCCTGACTAAACTGTTTTTCTTTTCCGATTGGACGGTCTCCGGCCTGGCTTGAACGATATACAGCTCATTTCTTTCTCCGTCCTTTGCCCACTCAATATCCATAGGCATTGGATGCCTGGCGCGTTCTGAATAGTGATTTTCAATCTCTATCGCCCAGCGAGCTAATTCCAAGACCTCACTGTCGGAAATGGAAAACGAATTGCGTTCTTTAAGAGACGTCTTCTTTTCCAAAACTGGTCTTGCTTTGGACTTTGGAGCATAAACCATCTTCACGGTTTTTGGCCCCATACTCTTTTTTATTATCGGGGAAAATCCGAGAGCCAAAGTCGGCTTGTAAACCAAAAATTCATCAGGTGTTACTTTCCCCTGAACCACCATTTCACCCAAACCCCAAGAGCTGGTTATTGTTACGACATCGCGAAAACCGGTTTCCGTATCAAGAGTAAATATGACTCCGGAGGCGCCAATGTCGGATCGAACCATTTTCTGTACCCCAACGGAGAGCGATATGGAGTCATGGGCAAAACCTTTATCAACCCTATAAGAGATTGCCCGATCATTGAAAAGAGAAGCGAAGGCCGCTCTGATTGCATCAAGCACATCTTGAAAACCTCTAACATTCAGGAAGGTTTCGTGCTCTCCGGCAAAAGAGGCGCCGGGAAGGTCTTCCGCAGTGGCGGATGATCTTACAGCCGCATCAACATTTGGAGAATTATAGGCATTACACAGGTCAGCGTACGCCCTCTTCACGGCTTCCGACAAATCATCCGGAAATTCCGCTTTCATAAATTCGGAGCGTATTTTGCCGCCAACTCTCTGGAGCTCTCCGATATCGGAAGCGTCAAGGCCCTTTAGCGCTTCGGCTATAAATACATTCAGATTGTTATGACCGACAAAACGACGATAGCCAAGCGCAGTAATAACGAAACCGTTTGGAATTCTAATTCCCCGCTGTGATAGCCGAGTATACATTTCGCCCAAAGACGCATTTTTACCGCCGACTAAAGAGACATCATCGTTTGAAATCTGATCAAACCACAAAATAAGAGCTTGACTTTTTTCCATAGCAAAAAGCAGTGGTTAAATTATACACGATTGACGCTCTGCAGAGAAAGGAAAACTACTCAGAAATCAACATATATAAGTCAGAAATATTTGAGCCGGTTATGCCTGTATTTATATGCGCACCGACTTTCACAAAAAATTCATAAGAGTTGTTTGCATCTAGATATTCCTGCGGATTGATTTTAAGTTCTTCCGCTTTTACCCTGACTATACCATCCACGATTGCACCAGCCATATCAGTATTGTCCACTCCGTCGGATGCGCAAGCCACGAGCACCTTCCCCTCTTCAATAAAAGGCAGAGCGCCAAGCGCCACTTCCTGGTTTCTGCCCCCTTTACCATTCTGCTTAACAGTTACAGTGGCTTCTCCGCCATAAAAAAGAGCCGTTTTAGAGCCTATTTCAGTTTTAGCAATAAATACTCCAACTTCCCTTGCTTCTCCAGACAAAGTTTTTGAAACAATTTTTGTTTTGTAGCCTTTTGCTATCGCGAATTCCTGCATTGCTTTTAACGCAACCGCATTATTAACCAAAAGGCATGTAAAGATTTTTTCAAAATATTTTTCCTCTTTAGGAGTTTCTGTAAGCTCGCATTGGGGAATTTGGCATAGATTTATAACATCATACTTTTTCATTACTGACTGGGCATCTTCAACAACTGTTAAATCTTTTGACATCGGACCGGAAGCAACTACTGACAGATCGTCCCCGGGAACATCAGAAAATATTAAAGTTATTGAAGAAGCAGGATATATCAGTTTTGCCATTTGTCCGCCTTGTACTTGAGACAAATGTTTCCTTACTGTATTTATTTCTTCAATGTTAGCGCCCTTTTCAAATAAAACCTTTGTTATCTTTACCAGATTCTCGCAAGATATTTCGTAAGGCAGGCAGAGTAGAGAAGAACCGCCTCCTGAAATAACAACTATGACCAAATCGTCTTCCGTCGCCTTGTCTATCAGCTCTACAACCTGAGCAGTTGCCCGCATGTTGTCTTCTGAAGGAAAGGGGTGAGTGCCGACAATTGACTGAAGCTTTTTGAAATAACCACTTTGTATATCAAGAACAATTCCACCCTTGATTTCATCTCCCAATATTTCCTCAAGCTCCTGAGAAGCAAGTACCGCACATTTGCCAAACGCAATTAAGTAAATATTTTTATATTCAGAAAGATAAAATATTTTGCCGTCCACTTTGAGCATTCTGCTTTCTTTTTCATAAATAACATTCTTTCTTACTGCACCGGAAGTATCGATTGCATCCAAACCTGCCGAAAGGATATCCATTGCGTCCGACCGCAGTGAATTCACTGATAATTCGCTCTTATTTTTTATTTTAGACATATTATATGAGATATATTAGCAAAGTTTTGCTCCCAAAGCTTTTTTAATGTATGCTCTATTTACACCAATTAACCCATTGACAAAAAGACTATAATTTGATATAATTGGTACGTTAAAAGACTAAACATAAAATATGGCTAAAATAATGAAGTTTATTGGTTTCTTCGCTCTTCTGGTAATCTTCTCATCTAGTTTTGCCAATAGAGCAGAGGCTAATCATTCATGGGGCGGATATCACTGGGCAAGGACCGCTAACCCCTTTAACTTAAATTTGGGTAACAATATTTCAAGAAATTGGATCTCGTTTCTGACTCAAGCTTCAAGCGATTGGAGTCAGTCAGCCGTGCTAGGTACTTCAGTTATTAAGGGCGCGACTAGACCGGCAAATTGCAGGCCGACGAACGGACAGGTTGAAGTTTGCAGCAGCAAATACGGCCAAAACGGCTGGCTCGGCTTGGCCTCAATCTGGACGAGTTCTGAACATATCACCCAGGCAACTGTTAAACTGAACGATTCTTATTTTGACAGGTCTTCCGTCTACAACACTCCGGCCTGGAGAGCTTCAGTAATGTGCCAGGAAGTCGGACACACTTTGGGGCTTGACCACCAAGATGAGGATTTCTACAACTCACCTCTCGGTACGTGTATGGATTATTCAGTTGATCCTACGCTAAACCAGCACCCGAATTTCCACGACTATGAAGAGCTTGAAAATATATACCTGCATCTTGACCCCGCAAGCACGCTAAACCAGCTTACAAGACGCGCGGTTGGGAATAACAACCTAGACGAACCAACAGCGTGGGGTAAGGCAGTAAAATTCTCCAAAAACGGCAAACCTGTAGTCTTCGAACAAGATCTAGGCTCGGAAAACAAATTGTTCACTTTCGTTGTATGGACCGATTAATCATTACGTGCTAACTACAAAAACCGTCCGGCACTCACGAGGTGAGTGCCGGACGGTTTTTGTTTGGTTCTTTTTGTTTAAATTTTGCCTTCAGCACCGTGTCTGTGTTAATCTTTTTTCTGGAGATTGTACCAACCACCGGCCAGAGGTCAACCAAAGGAGGTCTGAAATGGCTTGTCCGGGTTGTGAGAATCGGGATTTCGACCCCTCTTCCGGTATCCCCTGTGAAGAGTGCGGTTGGGCGGAACCCAAGGAAAGACATCCGGGGTTAATGCCGAGTGTAGCCATGAAGAGAAGGGCTTTCCTTGCCATCAGGGAAGTTCTGAAGGCGCGGCTGAATGAACCGGATGAGGCGAATCAACATTCTCCCGAGCACATCGGAACAGAAGCGGACATCTGACCGGATTCCCTACCCCGCCCTCCGCGTACACGCGGAGGGCGGGGTTCACCATTTTATTTTTATAAATGATATAATTTATTGGTTATGATGTATGGATATGGCAATGCTTTGAGCGGAGGAGGATTCCCACTTTTAATGGGCTTGACATGGCTTGTCTGGCTTGTGGTTGGCGTTCTTCTTGCTGTTTGGCTTTGGCAAAAAATTTCAAAAAAGTAGAACAACTGGCGGACTTGGAATCTAATCCCCAGAAATTCTGGTTTTTGAACATAATATCAACAGCATTTCCACAGGTTTTTCACCGTTTGGAGTGTTTTTGTTGTTGACTTGGAGACTGACAAGCGCATACTGACATTTAGGTTTATTCTCACTGGGGAATTTCACAAGTTTCTTTTAAAAGGCGCTCATATTTCCTCCTCAAGACGAGCAGGGAGAGAATGCCAAAAAATAAAAAAGAGGAAATTACCTCCGGCGTGGAGAGTAAACAAGAGCAAACGAAAAAGACCCTCTGTTATGAGCAGGGGCCTTTTTCGTTTCTAACTATTTTACTGTCTTACTCACTTAGGGTGGTAAACGAATACTGACTTGACGTTGCAGTATTACCAGAACCATCCCCGGAAACTACCAAGTAGTAATAGGCAGTTGAGGTGGCCAGATCAGACAATGGAACGCTATGATTATTTACCAAATCATTTGTTCCAGTGTTGATCGTGCCAGCTATTGAAACAGGACTTGTTGTGCTGTACCAAACCCTACTTGTCGCATTTTCGTCGGTAGTCCATTTTATAATTGTCATCACAGCAGTCGTGCTGGTTGCAAAAACCCCTGAAATGACAGGCGCTGCGGTATCTACGACAGGCGGAGTTGTAGTCGGCGTTGTTGTTGAAGAACCCCACCCAGGCAACTTCTTTGCGATTCCCGGAGGAATTGTTCCGCTACAAACTGACACAATGGACGATACCCCGCTGTTGTTCTTTTTCAGCCAGCCAGGGGCAATTAGATGTCCGGGCGGAATACACCACTTTGCGGACGTTGTAGAAGAGCTTGAACTGCTGCCATCGTCGTCATCATCATCATCGTCGCTAGTTCTGACTATAGCCAGACGATTCAACTCCCTGTTCAACTCCTTTAATGTCTTAGGACCAACAAAACCGACTTGTTCAATCCCGAATTTCTTTTGAAACTTTTTAACCGCTTGAGCAGTTAACGGGCCGAAATATCCTGTGACCAAGCCTTCCGGATAGACACTCGGGTCAGCAGCAAGAGTGATTTGAAGCGCCGAGACATCATCGCCACTCATTCCCTGGCTTAAACCCCTGATAAGAGACAGGGTGCCCTGGATTGCTTGAGTGGCTTGAACTACCTGCTGTTGAGCAGCCCGGAGTGTTTCAATCTGTGTCTGGAGATTTTTTATCTGATCAAGCAGGGACTGCACTTGCGCCGAAAGAGCGGCGTTTGTTGTCTGCGCGTTTATCACCCCAAAGGGGCTTAGCATAAAAGCCGCAGCGACAGAGAGCACAATTATTTTTCGTATCATAATTTAACTGGTAATTAATAATCTTTGCCCGCGATATAAAGTGCGAGCCAATCCTCTAAGACGCTTGGGGGCAAGGCGTCTTACAGTAGTGAACTCCGAACTAATTGTTTATACATTCGTTAAATCCCCTCACCTGATAATTATAAACCGCAATGTCCTCTTTGACCAAATCCACAAGGGTGTTTAGTTCTGAAACCAGCGAGTTGTATTCAGCCACTCTTTGGTTATATAAGTCCCTGTTTTCCTTGTTTTTGGCCATATTTTCCAATTCCTGCTTCCTTGTATTGAGCTTTGCCTGAAGCGCTTCGGCTTGACTGGTTCTTGCCGAGATTGCGTCCTTTAGTCCCCCATCTACCTTTGGGCAGTCGGAGGTTGGCCGGCCAAAAATTTGAACAGCAAGCCAGACCTTGTCGCCATTAAGCGTTCCCTCTCTGGCTGCCGCGCCCATCTCGGTAAAATTATTGCTTAAAATATTTGCCCTGTGGCCCGGGCTATTCATCCAAGCCAAAACCAAATCCTGATCCCCTTCGAATCCGCCCATTGCTATATTCTCGCCGATTGCTATGTATTCATAGTCGCGCTCTTCAGCAAGGACAGAAGCGGTTTTGCCGCCGGGAAATTCATGGTCAAAATATTGCTTGTTTAGCATGTCCGTAATCCTGCCTTCGGCGACTGCATCAAGTTTAGAATTTGAGAGAAAGATAGGCAGACCAGACCCTTCTCTCTCTATGTTAGTGAATGAAAAAATGCCGGATCTGGTAAGAGGTGTGCTTTGTTTGCTAACAAGAGAGACAAGGCCGCCGGGCGCACTGAAATCTTTTTTGAGGTCAATTTGGGCGACCTGCGACCTTATATCACTTACATAATCTTCCACCCTCTCTTTTAGAAAAGTTTTGTACAAACCAAAAACTAAAACGGCAACGAGAAAAACGAAGACAAACGAAATTAACCTTGACCTTCCTTGGTTATTTATCATGAGGAATTACTTTTAGAGGTCTTTCGGCTACTTTGTTGTGCTGTTCAAAGATAAGTTTTCTGATTCTGTCGGGATGTGCGGCATATGACATAAAAAAATCTTTGCTGTTTTCGGATGCGGTTTGGACCTTGATATTGCCAAAATCCAAGAAAGTTGCCAGAATCCCCCGAACTTCAATAGTAACGTCTTGAATCTTGTCAAAACGCAAATTTGAAACTTCACGGTAAAACATACTCCTCTGTTCAATATCTATTATCCTCTTGTCCGTTATGTACCAAACATCAAGATAATAATTTGTCCACTGCACGAAGAAGGAAATCCAGAGCGTCAGAAGCCACAGGCTGTAAACAAAACTCGCCAAGATTTCAAAGCTGTTCCCGACAGAAAACTGCTGACGAATATAATATTCAAAAAAACCGAAAAGAATAAGCGGCAGGACGGCGGCAACGGCAAGGAAGAAGCCATGCGCAAAAAAGACAAACCAGTGCTTTCGCACTTCAAGCAAAATGTTTTCTCCTGGGTCAAGATGCAGCATTTTAGAGGGCCAAAATTGAGATTATGGTTCCCGCAAATAAAAATATTGAAACCACAAAGAACACTGCCTGGGCAAAAAAGATGGTTCTGCTGCCCAATCCATATCTGTTCCAATGATATACCAATACGGCGCTCACTATTATGTAAAGAGCCACAAAAAGCGCAAAGACCGTCCAGAGGATTGCGCCGCCGTTTGCAAAGCCGCTTAATTCAAAGGGAAATTCCGGCACCCCGCTATTGGCATTGGGCATAGTAGAAAGTATAACTCGGGAGACAACAAATATAAACTGCTTTTGCGGTGCAAAAACGGCAAATATAACACCAGAACGGCAAACTACGCTTCAATAAGATAAGCGTTGTTGTTTGAGAATAAATTCCTGATACTATATTAGCTATGAGTCCCGTAAGAAATAGGAAACGTTAATCGGGCAAGTTTAGGAAGAGTGTAAAAAAGGATTGTTTAAAAAAGAAGCTAAACATCAACACTTGGGCATAAGCATTTTCGTGGTTTAGCAACTTGCGGGTGTATTAATATAAAAATCATTAAATAAATCATGGTCGTATTACAAGACAAACTAAGAGATTTCTAACGGGATGAACAAAAAGCTGGATACCGGGCCTTACAGGGGGGTGCGCGATTTCTTCCCTGAAGATATGCGGATTCTCAAATGGATGTTTGAAAAAATCCGCAAAGTGGTTGAATCGTACGGATACGTGGAATACGGAGCGTCTATTCTTGAGCCGACGGAACTATACGCCGCAAAAAGCGGGGAGGAAATTGTCAACGAGCAGACTTACACTTTCACGGACAGAGGCGGCAGGAGTGTAACGCTTCGGCCTGAAATGACGCCGACCGCGGCGCGTATGGTCGCCGCTCGCAGGCGGGATTTGGGATTTCCTCTTCGCTGGTATTCAATACCAAACCTCTTTCGTTACGAAAACCCCCAAAAGGGCCGCCAAAGAGAACATTGGCAGTTAAATGCCGACATATTCGGAATTTCCGGCGTTGAGGCGGAAATTGAAATAATTTCCCTTGCCTGCGCGATTATGAAAGGTTTTGGGGCGAAGGATGAAGATTTTGAAATCAGGATAAATGACAGACAAAACAAACTCAAAGGGTTGAGAGAAAAATCTCTCTCGCCGGAGCAAGAGCGCGGGATGTGGCAATTGCTTGATAAAAAGGACAAAATTTCTGGCTCGGATTTTCGGAAAAGAGCGGCAGAGATTCTCGGTGAATCTCTAGAGTTGGAATTTGAGGAAAGTGAGAAAACTAAACAGATAATAAGCGCGCTTGGAGAGATCGGCATCAATAACACATCATTCTCGCCCGCTCTAGCTCGCGGGTTTGATTACTATACCGGCATGATATTTGAAGTATTTGACACAAATAAAGACAATCCCCGTTCAATCTTTGGCGGAGGGCGCTATGACGACCTGACGAAACTCTTTGATGATGAAAGCATTCCGGCTGTCGGCTTTGGCATGGGAGATGTTACTCTCCGTGAATTTTTGAAATCACGAAACCTCTTGCCTGCTTATAAGCCAGAAACACAAATTTGCATAGCTTCAATAAACGAGGACGATGTTCCCAATACAATCTCCATAGCCAAAAGACTAAGAGAGCGGGAGTTGAATGTCGCCACCGATACTACAAACAGAAAAGTTGGCGATAAAATCAAAGCGGCAGACAAAAACAGAGTTCCCTTCTTTATGGCTTTCGGCGAAGAAGAGCAGAACACAAATAAATTTAAAATAAAAGAGCTATCTTCAGGAGATGAGCGGGAATTTGATGAAGATGGAGTGGTTAATTTTCTAAAAGATAACCAGCGGTAAATGCGCAAAATAGTCTTTGATATTGAGACCAGCAATTTTTTCCCTGACGTTGGTGTGAATGATCCGGCGGCTCTGGATATTTCTGTCGTATGCATTTATGACTCGGAAACGAATTTATACAGCTCTTTTCCGGAAAATCAGCTGAAAGGCCTTTGGCCCATTATAGAAAAAGCAGACATGCTTATCGGCTTCAATTCGGACCACTTCGACATTCCCCTGCTCAACAAATACTACCCGGGCGATCTTACAAAAATAAAAAGTTTGGATATTCTGCATGAGATAAAAAATTCATACGGCCGAAGAATGAAGCTGAACCAAATAGCCGAAGGGACGCTCGGCAGAAATAAAACCGCTCATAGCTTTATGGCAAACGAGTGGTGGAAAAAAAGAGAATATCAGAAAGTTATAGATTACTGCCTTGAGGATGTGAAAATCACCAAAGAGATTTACGACTTCGCGATTGCCAACAACAAACTGATTTTTAAAGAGGGCGGAAAGTTGATAGAAATACCTCTAGACACCAGCGAATGGGAGAGATTTGAGGAGAATTCTATTACGCATACGTTGCCATTTTGATTAGAATAAGGAATCAGCCCGCCCGAACGACTGACATCGTTCAGTCGGGGAATAAAGAATTAAGACGGTCAAAATGTGGCTTAAAATAAGGTCCGCTAGTTAGCGGAATTTTGTGCTTGACTTTTATATATTAAATGTGATATAATGTAAAAAGAATTCCTACTCGTTATGGGTAGGTGGCTCCTCGGAGCAACGGGGTACTTCTTCCCCAATAAGGAGATTGTTCTTCATGGAGGTCGTTATGACCAACCAAGAGACACGGAAAATCATCGTCGCTGGCCCGTCGCGGGAACAACTCTTCGACGCCCTCCGGCTTCGGCATGAAGGAAGAAAGATTTCCTTCACTGTGGAACCGATGATCCTGCAGACGAATCCGCAATTCAAGGTGAAGGGTGAAGTATTCGATGCATTCATTGAAAGCATTCAGGTTGAGGACGGTAGCGGTAACAGCTGGAACCTCGTCCTCAACATGCTCGGCAAGCGACACCGGGTATACTTCAACACCCTCAGCCGAACCGGAACCCTCTATGTCGTTCCCTTACTACGGTAAGGAAATGGGCCCGCCGCGCGCGCCTGTCTGCTCAGGCAGGCAAGCACCGGCGGGCTTTCACTTTTATTGCAATTACTGATAATAAAAAACACATGTTTCCTACAGATCGTTTCCTACAGGTCTGACTTGTAGGTTGAATGTTTTACAAAAGAATAAAAATCAAAACAGCCAGAACAATTCTGTAAATGATAAATACATTGAGAGTTCTGGTTTTCAGATAATTTATAAGGAATTTTATAGCCCAAAAACCTGATACGAAAGCAACTACTGCCCCAAGGAGAAGTGGCAAACCGATATCGGAGAGAGAGCCTCCTATATTAAGTTCAAGAAGTTTTTTAATTCCTGAACCCAAGATTATGGGCAAAGACAGAAGAAAGCTAAAACGCGCCGCTTCTACCCTGCTTAAACCATTTAATAACCCTCCGGAAATCGTTGCACCGGAACGCGATACCCCGGGTATCAAAGCCAGAGACTGAAAAAGACCAACGAAGAATCCCATCTTGGCCGAAATTTCTTTAACGGCAGAGCTATTGAAGCGCTTTTCGGCAAACATCATCAACGCGCTTCCGGCTAGAAGTGCCAACGCTACCAAGGATGCGTTCCTGAAAACTGTTTCCATATAATTCTCAAGAAGAAGCCCGAATACCACTGTTGGTATAGTGCCAATAATTATAGCTAATAACATTTTTGAATCTGTATCCGAGACGGGTTTTCGTCCGATCCATCTGAAAAAAGTCCGAAGCAGAGACAGGACATCGCGGCGGAAATATAAAAGTACGGCCAGGGCGGTCGCCAGCTGAAGCACGGCGTCAACCGCCAAATCTTCAAAACTGGCGAGGCTGAAAAATTCTCTGGCCAAGATAAGATGGCCGGAAGATGAAACTGGTATGAACTCGGCAAGGCCCTGAACCAGGCCTAGGATTGTCGCTTCAAAAAAAGACATGAGTGTAGGTTAGCATATTTCCGCCACTTTTTCGGGTATTGTATATACCATTTTCTAACATAATACACACCATGTATATCGCATAACAAAACAACACATAAAAACCGCTATAGCGGTTTTTATGTGTTGTTTTGTTTTTCGTCGATTATTCGTCAATTATTGGTTGTCCGTCATAAGCTTATCGATTGTTAGACACAAGTTATAAGTTACAAGCTGTGGGTAGCAGGTTGTTAGTTGTGAGTTTAGGAAGTATACTTAGTTTCCAACATGGAAACACAAAAAGGCAGTCCGTTTATGCTACCGGTAGCAATCATTCTAGCCGGCGCTTTGGTGGGTGCTGGGTTTTATCTTTCAAACCGGCAAACTGATTCCAAGATATTCAATAACGATGACAGCGTGGTGCGCGGCATAAATATACGCGCGGTGAGCGAGGATGACCATATATTGGGCAATCCGAACGCGCCAGTCGTGATAGTTGAATACTCCGATACGGAGTGCCCTTTCTGCAAAACTTTCCACAATACGATGCACCGTCTGATAGATGAGTACGGCAAGGACGGAAAACTGGCTTGGGTGTATCGCCACTTCCCCATTGACAGTCTGCATTCCAAAGCCAGAAAAGAAGCGGAAGCTACGGAGTGCGCGGCAGAGCTTGGAGGCAAAGAAGAATTCTGGGTCTATATTGACGCATTATTTGCAAAGACCCCGTCAAATAACGGACTTGATCTTAGCGAGTTGCCCAAAATAGCGGACGAGGTTGGAATTAAAGTTTCCGATTTTGAATCCTGTCTTTCAAGCGGCAAATATGCAAACAAAATCCAAGAAGACTTCCAAGACGCTGTATTGGCCGGAGCCGGAGGAACTCCTTATAGCATACTTGTCACCAGAAGCGGAGAAAGAATCGCCATAGAAGGCGGCCAGCCCTATGATGTGATGAAAACCATCATTGACGCGGCTCTTCTCAACCAAGGCATTCAGTGAAGCTCGGCGGCGCTTATTGACCCTCTTAAGCGGCAATACTCGCAATTGCGATCCCCACACCTCTTGTCCCAAAACGACAGGGAGTATATTTCGGAAGCTATTTTTTTAATCAAATTTTTCAGCTCTTCCGCGTCTTGACCATTCGCTTCAAATTTCTCCTGCCGGTAATTGCCTTGATCATTGGGCTCCACAAAATCAATCATCCCCTCTTTCATTCTGTACTTTCCATTCTCATAATCCTGAAGAAGCACGTTATAAAAATCAAGCTGGCGCCCTATATTGCCCTTCGAACCTTTAGTTTTGCCCAAAATGTCATTGCGCGAACGAGGCTTGCCGGTTTTGTAATCAACGACTCTAACTTCGCTTCCGGAGATAAATTCCACTTTGTCCAATATGCCACGCAAAAGAATTTTCTTGCCCCCGTCAATGGGAATGAAGACGCCGGCTATCGCCAACTCGTTTATAATCGCCCTCGGCCACAACTTATTGTATTTCTTGAAATAGCCGGCAAGCGCCTTGCCACCGCGGTCAAGAGCTTCGGCGAAATCATTCTGGGACAGAGGCTTTCTCGATACTGCTATGCTAAACCAGTCTTTCAGATCCTTTAGTGTTGGATTGTAACCGTCTTTGTACTTATCAAAGAAATATTTAAGCGCTTCGTGTACAGCCGTCCCGTAGAGCTGGTGCTTTTCCGGATTTTTCGGCACGCGTATAAGATTTTGAAAAAAGAATTTCCACGGACACTCCAAATAATTGTTGACAGCCGTAACCGACAAGCCTTGGTCCAGAAATAAATTTCGCAGGTATTCGGCATCGTCGACACCAGCACCGCCCTGCGGCGTTTTGTGAATGAGGCCTTCCTTCAATTTTGAAAGTTCCTTCTCCGGCACCGGCGACACTTTCTCCAAGAACTTCATGTCAATCTCTTCCACAAACCGGCTTGGCAGGCGCGGCTTGTTGTCCTTGCTCCATTTGGATGAAGTAATCACCACTTCGTCTTTCGCCCTGGTTAGAGCGACATAAAAAAGCCGACGTTCATCTTCGTCTTCATCAAAACCGATAAGCGGCTTGCCTGTTATGGGAAGATGAAAATGCACAACGGCGCGGCGGTTGCCCCAGTGTCCATCGTAAGCTCCGACGATGTAAACATACTTAAACTCCAGCCCTTTGGAGCGGTGGGCGGTCATAAGGTGGACACCCGTCTTGAATACCGGCCTGTAGGGTATCTCCATTCGGATTGAATGGTTTTCCAAGACCGATATATATTCAATGAAATCAGCCAAGGTGTAATCCCTGTGGGTCTCCACTATTGATCTCATCTGCCGGAAAAGGGCGTCAATTTTCTCAAAATTTGAAACGGAGTTCTTCTGTGACATCAAATAATCAATAAAGCCAGACTCTCTGGCAATTTTTTCGGCAGAAGACAGGAGCCCGTCATTCTTGGCAACTTTGGACCACCTGCTCATATCAGAATAGAGTTTTTTAAACTTTATTTTGTCGGTTACTCCGGAGCGCGCCAGCTCATTTCGACTCTCAAGAACTGCCGATACGCCAAGGCGGCGGGTATGCGCGTATTTGTTTATCCTGTAGGCATCAAGCGGCGCGATGGACAGAAACTCGGCGAACAGAACCCTCGAAAGATAATCATCATTGCCAAAGTTATTTACCGCCTTAAGCAGAGCGATGTATTGTCTGATAAGAGAATCCTCCAACACATCGTCGCTTGAGAGAACCAAAAAAGGTATATCCGTTTTCTCCATCACCTGAACTATCGGTACTGCGTCATTATTATCGCGGAAAAGCACGGCAATGTCTGACGGCGTCACACCGCTTTCTATTTTCTTTTCTATATCGGTAATCAAGAACAGCGGCTCGGCATCGGCGGATTCAAATTCATAAAACTTTATCGCCCGGCCCAGTTTCTTGTTTTTTGCGATTAATCTCCTGCGCAAACTGTGGTTCGAATCGCCAGCCTTCATTATCAAAGTGTGAGAAGCGTCAAGAATCTTTTGCGTGGAGCGATAATTTATCGGCAACCTTATAACTTGAGCGTCCTTAAACTTCTTCTTGAAATATAGGAAATTCTCCAAGGACGCGCCCTGAAAGCGGTAAATCGCCTGTTTCTCGTCGCCGACTATGAACAGGTTGGGGGATTTGTGGAATGAAGACAGAAGCAGAAGAATTTTGTTCTGGGCGTTGTTGGCGTCCTGGTGCTCGTCGGCAAGTATGTACTGGTACTCTTCCTCAAGCATAAGCAGTAAGTCATTATTTTTCTCAAGGGCCAAAACAACTTCAATTATCATATCTTCGTAGTCGTACAGGTTGTCTTTCTTGAGCGCTTTCTCGTAACTTAAATAGAGAGATGACAATTCCCTGTTTTTTTCAATTTTTTTCTGTAATTCGGCGTACCTGCCTTTGAGACGGCCCTTGTACTGTCCCCTCTCGTGATAGAGGTTAGGAAAGCTGTCAAATTCTTTTTGTTTTTCGGCCAGAATACCGGAAAATTCTTTCGGCGTTATATTCTCTCTTTTAAGCGACCTGATAGACTGCAGAGCCGGACGGGCATAGAAGAAATTGTTGCCAAAGAGTTTCAGGTGGTGGAATTTGCCATCCCTAATTATGTTTTCAACAACTTTGATTTGGTCCACTTCGGTTGCTAAGTGCCCGCCCAAAATTCTTTCAAAGCAGTCCGGGAATCTTCTCATGACTTCATTGCAAAATCCGTGAAAAGTGAATATGCCAACCCTGTATGCGGCAGGCCCGATAATTTCCACGAGTTTGCGCCTCATTGAATGAACGCCGGATTCGGTAAAGGTCAGCGCCAATATACTGCCCGGGCTTGTATCCGTCCGGCGCAGGATATTGGCAATACGCAAAGTGAGAATTGAGGTTTTGCCCGTTCCTGGTCCGGCTATGACCATAACAGGCCCCTCAACGGTGTCCACCGCCTCTCTCTGCTCTTTGTTCAGCTTTTTATAGGCATTTTCAAAGGAGATTTCCGACATAAGGAAATTGTATCACAGCAGTTAAAGTTGCTGATTTTCAAAATTAGTAATTCCTTAAACGATTGATTTTCTCATGCTGGCGGATTTTTTCGTGCGCTTTGGCTTCAATCTGCCTGATTCGCTCTCTGGTAACGCCAAACACCTTGCCTACTTCCTCCAGCGTATGAGTGATGCCGTCAACCAACCCGTGGCGCATTTCAAGAATCTGGCGCTCTTTTATCGGCAGGTCGTTTAGAATTTCCTTGACCTGGTCGGCGACAATCCGGCGGGAAGATTCCTGGTCGGGAGAAAGCAGTTTGTCATCGGACAGAAAATCGCCCAATTTACTTTTGCCGTCATCGTTGTCATCTCCAATCGGGCTTTCAAGAGAAACCGTGGACTGGTCTATCTTTTCAATTTGATATACTTTCTCCACATCCAGATTCATTTCTGTCGCCACTTCTTCAGGCAGAGGATCGCGGCCCAGGTCTTGGGTAAGCCGCCTCACAACCTGTTTGTATTTCGTGATGGTTTCAACCATGTGGACCGGCACACGAATAGTTCGAGATTGGTCGGCCAGCGCTCTGGTTATGGCCTGCCTGATCCACCAAGTGGCGTAGGTAGAGAATTTATAGCCCTTGGTCCAATCAAATTTATCAACCGCCTTGAAGAGGCCCAGATTGCCTTCTTGTATGAGGTCAAGCAAGGTAAGGTCCGGGCTTCTGCCGACATATTTCTTGGCGATAGACACAACTAGACGCAGGTTTGCCCGAGCCAGCAAATTTTTGGCTTCTTCATCCCCTGCTTCTATTCTCTTGGCCAGTTCTTTCTCCATTCCGCCGGTAATAAGCGGATACTGGCCGATTTCCTTAAGATAAATCTGGATAGAGTCGTACGAGGAATCGCTCCGTCCGTATTCAAATTTTTTGCTGGCTTCTTTCTCTTCGGGAATTTCAAGTAACCCGCCACCCTCCAGCACATCAATCCCCGACACGGCTAGTTGTGCATACAAATCCTCAAGAAAGAGAATGTCTTCCTCTACGGTCGGAAATTGTCTGAGAATTTCATCATAGGTTATGAAACCCCTTTCTTTGCCCTTGGACATAAGCAGGTCAACCTTGTGCTGTATCTCTTCGGCTTTCTTGGCGGCTTTGGCGGAAAGTTTCTTGGGAATCACGACAAAGGATTTCTTCGTCTTGGCTTTCGAGACCTTTGTTTTCTTCTGTCGTTTCCTGCTTTGGTATTTCGTCTTGGCCCTGATTTTTCTTTTGGAAGAATTGGCTCTCTTTTTTCTTAAAGCTTTTTTTGACCTCGACTTTACCTTTTTTTGTTTTTTCTTTGCCATATGTTTAAATTTTTAAAATTTTAAGCAACCGCGCCAAAGCCGTCAAAACGACGCCTTTGATTTTTTTGATAATTCTGCAAGCCGTTCGGAGATTGACTGGCAGACAGAAAGCAGTTCCGCTGACCGCCCTTCATCCTTCCTCTCCTCAGACACCTGAAGCTCCCTCATTGCGGACACCAAACGCTCCTTAAGTGCGTCCTCTTCAAAATGAACCAGAAGCTCCGATAAATCCCTTTCCAAAATTGACCCGTCGCCGTAATAATTTTCAACTTCAAATACGAGCTCCTCGCGATTGTCGCCATATTGTTTATAAAGTTTATAAAAATTCTCCGAACCCAAAACTCTTTTAATGTTCTCTCCCAAATCTTCCACATCAATATTTTTTATCGCAGATCCTTCCTGCCACAGCAGAATCCCTACAAGCTTCCTTATTATATGGTTTCTGTGGTGGCTTAATTCTTCCAGCCCGTCCTCCATATCTTGAGACATGCCCGACTCGGCGGTAATTTTCAAATCTTGCCAGATCGCATCTTCCCTAAGTCCGCTCTTTTTTGCAATTTGGGAGACAAAGTGCGATTTGTCTATCGAACTTGGCAGAAGTCCAACAATCGGCAAGACATTCAGTTTTATCTCTTTGGCCAAATTTCTGCCGCTTATGCCGGAAGTGAGCAGAGTATCAAGATAGTGGTCAATGATGTGTTTTGAATTTTTCAAGCAGTCCCGCCAGCCAGACAGGTCTGATTTTATGAGCTCGGCTGGATCGGTGCCTTTGGGCAGTGGGGCGATCTTGACTTCCATACCCAGCGACAAAGACAGCTCCGCGCTCTTCTTCGCCGCCTGAAAGCCGGCGCTGTCAGCATCAAAAGCCATTATTATCCTTCCTGACAGGCGCTTCAGGCGAAGAATGTGGTTTTCGGTAAAAGCTGTTCCCGAAGAGGCGACTGCGTTGGCAAAGCCCTCTTGGTGCGCCATGAGCAAATCCATCTGTCCTTCCACCAAGATTGAATAATCCATGCGTCTGATTTCTTTTTTGGCCCTATCGAGGCCATACAATATTTCTGATTTTTTGAAAATCGCAGTTTCCGGACTGTTCACGTATTTGGGCGCTTTGTCAGTGGCTACTAAAATCCTTCCGCTAAAACCGACTATCTTGCCTCTGCTGTCTGAAATCGGAAACATAATCCGTCCCCTGAAAACATCGTAGAAAGTTTCTCTCTTGCCATCTTCCGATGTCTTCTTTATAAGTCCGGCGGCAAGAAGTTTCTCGTCACTCACATTTTTCGCCTTGAAATATTCAAACAGGGAACGCCATTCGTCTGGCGCAAAACCAATTTGCCAATCTTCTATGGTTTTTTCTTTCAGGCCGCGATTGAGCAGATACTTCCGAGCTTTAGGATTGTCTTTCAAATTCTTGACAAAGAATTCCGCCGCTTCGGCGAGTATTCCATAAAGTTCGGAGTGTTCCTTGTAGTTGACGTTTTTCCGGTCAGATAATTTCACTCCTGCTCTTTCAGCAAGCATTTTCAACGCTTCGGGGAAGTCAACTCCTTCAAATTCCTGAATAAAGGTGAAAATGTCGCCCTTTGCCCCACAGCCAAAACAATAATAAGTTCCCCGATCGGGAGACACGAAGAATGATGGTGTTTTTTCGTTGTGGAAAGGACACTTCGCCTTGAAGTTGCCGCCCGCCTTTTCAAGTTTTATATAAGAGCCGATGACTTCAGCAATATCAAGACGCTCTTTTATTTGTTCTACTGGGGATGGCATAAGATTCTTGCGCTAATCAAACCAAAACCCGCCCTTTTGGAACAATTAAAGATTCCCCTCTCTGTCTTCTCTGTCCAGCTCTTTCTGCAGGTCGCTTATCAATTGCTTTTTCGGACTGCCGTCAAACCCCGTACCTGCTGGAATCAATCTCCCGATTATGACATTCTCTTTCAGGCCGACCAGCTTGTCATCAACCCCGCGAATAGCAGTCGCTATGAGCACCCTAGTTGTATGCTGGAAAGAGGCGGCAGACAAGAAACTTCTGCGATTTAGGGAAACTTCCGTAATTCCCATCAGCACCTCATCGGCCTTTGCTTCAGCTCCACCCGCCTCCTTGGCTTTTTCGTTCTCCACTACAAGTTCGCTCATACCGACAACTTCACCTTTGTTAAGACTGGTGTCTCCAGAGTCCTTGATTTTTCTGCGGGAAAACATCTGCTTAACGATAACTTCAATATGTTTGCGCGACACGCTTTCGCCTTGAAGTTCGTAAGGTTTTGATATTTCTCTAATGATGTAGTTTTGAGCCGCTTCTTTGCCCGCGTATCTGAATAATTCGTCAACATCAACTGATCCGTCGGTCAGTATTTCACCACGTGATACGCTATCGCCTTTTTTCACAGAAATCATCCTGTGCACCGGTACTGCGTACTCCACGGACTCTTTGCCCTTGGCGCTTTTCTCCGAAGCTATTAGGATTTTCTTTTCACTGCCGTCTTGAACAATGTTGGTAACTATTCCTTCAACATGGCTCACTACAGCAGGGTTTTTGGGCCTTCGGTTTTCAAACACTTCTTCAACTCTAGGCAGACCAAGCGTAATGTCGCCGCCGATAGAGGCGGTCCCTCCAGCATGGAATGTTCTCATCGTAAGCTGGGTTCCCGGTTCGCCGATGGCTTGAGCCGCGATGGTTCCCACGGCTTCTCCGAGATCAATGACTTTATGCTTGCCCAAATCGGCTCCGTAACATTTGACGCAAACTCCTCGCGAGCTATGGCATGTCAGAGGAGACCTGACTTTAATTTCCTTGACCCCGGCATTCTCTATCGCCAACGCGTCATTTTTCGAAAGGAAATGACCTTTTTCAAATAAGACCTTGCCGGATTGGTCCAAAACATCAGTGGCCAGAAATCTTCCCTTTATATTCTTCTGCAGTGACGCTTCAATCCCCACCGCGTTGTGCGAACTTATTACAATTCCTTCTTTCGTTCCGCAATCTTCTTCCGTAACAATGGCATCCTGGGCCACATCAAAGAGACGCCTGGTAAGATAGCCCGCTTTGGCGGTGTTTAGGGCGGTATCGGTAAGACCCTTGCGCGAACCGTGAGTGGTAATGAAATACTCAAGAGGAGTCAAACCCTCCTTGCTACAGGAAACTATGGGGAAATCAATCGTTTCGCCTGCTGTATTGGTTATCAACCCTTTCATGCCGGCCATTTGGGTAAGCTGGCTTACAGAACCTCTGGCGCCAGACTTAAGCATGTCATAGACTGAACTGTTTTTATCAAGGGCGTCGGGCACTAGTTTCTCCACTTCGGCTTTGGCGGCGTGCCAGATTTCGGTACGTTTGCGAGCCCTTTCTTCTTCCGACAAAAGTCCGGAACGGTACTGGTCATTAACCTCGTCGGCTTTGATTTTCGCCTTCTTGACCACCTCCGTTTTGCCTGAAGGAATCTTCACATCATCAATACCCCAAGTAATACCAGAGTAAGTGGCATAGCGGAAGCCAAAGTTTTTTATCTTATCAAGAATCGCCGGAACTTTATCAACTCCATAGCGTTCTATCAGATCGTCAACCAAAGAAGATATTTTCTTTCTCTCAATTTCCTGGTTTATAAACGGATAGTCGCTCGGCAATACGCTATTGAACAGAAGTCGGCCGATTGTGGTTTCAAAGAGTTTGCCTCCAAACTGAGAATATTTCTGGTTGTCAGTGCCCATAACCTTTATGGCTGCGCGGTGGCTGACTTCGCCGAAGTCGTGCGCGGTAATGGCGCTGTTCGGATTGTGGAAAATCCTTCCTTCTCCTTTCTCGCCTGTAACCGATTTAGTCATCCAGTAACAGCCCAAGACAATGTCCAGCATTTTTGCCGAAATGGTCGGGTCGCCGCTTCCCGGTTTGAGAATATTTTTGTCCGAAGCCATTATTTCGCGGGCTTCAAGCTGGGCTTCCTCCGACAGCGGAACGTGCACCGCCATTTGATCTCCGTCAAAGTCGGCGTTGAAGGCCGTGCAAACCAGCGGATGAACTTGGATGGCGTTGCCTTCTATAAGCACCGGCTTGAAAGCTTGAATACCGAGACGGTGAAGAGTAGGAGCTCTGTTGAGCAAGACATATTTATCCTTGATAACATCTTCCAGTATCGCCCAAACCTCCGGAATCCCCTCTTCTATCAGACGGTTGGCTCCGCGAATGTTGTATGCCAGTTCTTTCTTTAGAAGTTGCGAAATGACAAAAGGACGGAATAACTCAAGAGCCATATGTTTGGGTAGGCCGCACTCGTGCATTTTCAAATCGGGACCGACGACAATAACAGACCTTCCGGAGTAATCAACTCTTTTGCCAAGAAGATTTTGCCTGAAAAGCCCTCTTTTGCCTTTCAGATTGTCAGCAAGTGATTTCAGAGGCCGACGCTGGGCTTGGCTTACACCGGCTGATATGGCGTTTCCGTGGCGTATAGAATTATCAATCAGAGCGTCAACAGCTTCCTGTAAAATTCTTTTTTCGTTGCGCAATATGACGTCCGGAGCATTTATCTCCTTGAGTTTTTTCAAGCGGTTGTTTCTGTTGATAACCCTCCTGTAGAGGTCATTGACGTCGGATGTCGCATATCTGCCTCCATCGAGAGGCACCATCGGCCGGAGAGCCGGCGGCATAACCGGAATACGCATGATAAACATCCACTCGGGACGAGTGTTTGAATTGATAAGCTGTTCAACTAAGTTCATCCTCTTTTGGATTTTCGGCGTTTCCAGAGAAGATGCTTTTTCAAGACTGGCTGACAGCTCTCCCATCAGTTTATGGAGGTCAATATTGCGGAGAATGTTGTAGATTGCTTCGGCGCCGATTCCAGCTTCAAACATTGAACCGTATTTGACCGAGTAGTTGTGATATTCAACTTCGTCTATCACCCTTCCTTCTACGATGCTTTCAATGTCGCGCTTGGTAATGAGCAAGAGTTCCCGCAGTGACTCCTTTGACTTTTCGTCAGACAGGGCTTTGACCTTTGATTTGAACTCGGAGTCAAGGTCGCGAAGCACTCTTTGCTTTTCTTCCTGCGAAACTTTGGTGATTATGTATCCGGCAAAGTATATTACCTTTTCCAAATCATTGGCTGGTATGCCCATAAGCAGAGCCAGACGCGAAGGCATGCTTTTCAAAAACCAGATGTGGCAGACCGGCGTGGCAAGCTCTATGTGGCCCATTCTTTCACGACGGACAATAGAGCGGGTAATTTCAACGCCGCATTTTTCGCAAACTATTCCTTTGTATCTGATCCCTCTGTATTTGCCGCAGTAGCATTCATAATCCTTGTCGGGACCAAAAATTTTTTCGTCAAACAATCCGTTCCTCTCGCTTCTCTGGGTTCTGTAGTTTATGGTCTCGGGCTTGGTAACCTCGCCGAAAGACCACTCCTTTATCCTCTCCGGAGAGGCAATTCTAATGCCGATTGAGCTGAAATTGTTGTCGTCTCGTCTTTGTCTCATGGTAGTAAAATTATTTTTCTTCTTCCGCTTCTAAATCTTCGGCCTCTTTGGCGATTTTCGGATCAACATCAATCAGAAGCGCCCGCAGGTTGTTGAGCAAGACGTTGAAGGCGGCCGGAGAATGGGATTCCGGAATGCGCTCGCCTTTGACAATCGCGTCAAAAGCAACCGAACGCCCGACAATGTCGTCAGACTTTATGGTGAGCATTTCCTGAAGAGTATAAGCCGTTCCGTGTCCCAAAAGCGCCCAAACTTCCATTTCTCCAAATCTCTGCCCTCCGCCCTGTGCTTTACCGCCCAGCGGCTGTTGAGTAATGAGAGAATAGGGGCCGATAGAGCGCATATGAATTTTGTCTTCAACCATGTGGTGAAGTTTAAGAATGTACATATATCCGACTGCCACATCTTGGTCAAATTTGCGTCCTGTTCTGCCGTCAAAAAGCGGAATTTTGCCGTTTTCGCTCCAGCCGGCTTTTTTCAGCTCATCTTTTATTTCCGAATCAGTGGCTCCGGAAAATGGCGGGACTATCGCTTGATAATTCAGAGTGTGAGCCGCCAGACCTAGATGCATTTCAAGAATCTGGCCGAGGTTCATTCTTGAGGGCACGCCCAGAGGAGTAAGGATGATGTCAATCGGCGTGCCGTCGGCCATATAAGGCATATCTTCAACCGGAAGGATTTTTGATATGACGCCCTTGTTGCCGTGTCTGCCGGCAAGCTTGTCGCCTACCGATACGTGCCGCAGTTGGGCGACTTCTATATGAATTCTCTTGATGATTCCCGATTCAAGCTTATCGCCTTTTTCTCTTGAAAAGACTTGAACGTCTATAACTCTTCCACGCTTGCCGCCTTCCATCCTCTTTGAAGTATCCTTCACGTCGCGGGCCTTTTCGCCGAAAAGCGAACGCAACAGACGTTCTTCCGGTGTAAGCTGGGTTTCGCCCTTTGGAGTAATTTTCCCGACCAAAATGTCGCCCGGTCTGACTTCAGCGCCGATTCTGACGATGCCTTCTTCGTCCAGATTTTTTAGCTTCGTCTCTCCGACATTGGGAATATCACAGGTGGTAACTTCCGGTCCAAGCTTGGTATCGCGGACGTTGACTACGAATTCTTCTATGTGAATGCTTGAAAACTTGCTCTCTTTTACCAGTTTTTCAGAAACGATTATTGCGTCTTCATAATTCGCTCCTGACCATGAAAGAAAAGCAATGAGAATGTTCTGCCCCAGCGCCATCTGCCCCTTGTCGCTTGAAGATGTATCGGCCAAGAGAGAGCCCTTTTTGACCTTTTCTCCCAATTCAACCGCCGGCCTCTGATGGAATGCGGTGAAGCCATTTGTTCTTGAAAAGTTAATCAGCTTGTATTCCTTCTCTTTGCCTTTGCTGTTTTTTACTTTTATTTTCTGGCCGTCAACATAAGAAACCGTGCCTTCTTCTTCGGAAAATACGAGTCTGCCTGTATCTCTGACCGCGATTTCTTCCACCCCCGTGGCCACTACCGGAGCTTCGGGGATTATGCACGGCGTTGCCTGTTTCTGCATGTTTGATCCCATGAGAGCTCTGTTGGCGTCATCGTGCTCAAGGAAAGGAATGAGTCCAGTGGCTATTGAGAACGCTTGGTTGGTTGATACGTCTATGTAATTGACTTTTGATTTTGGTACTGAAGTCGGCTTCCTGGAATGTCTGACTTCAACATTTGAAACTGTGATATTCCCCTCTTCATCGTAGGGAGTGGCCGCATGAGCAATAAAGGAGTCTTCTTCTTCCAGAGCGTTAAGATATTCTATTTTGCCCGTGATTTTCCCGTCTTCTACTTTCACATACGGAGTTTCTATCATTCCGAAGTCATTTACCCGGGCGTGAACGGTCAAACGCAGAATCAAGCCGATGTTCGGACCTTCTGGAGTTTGTATCGGGCAGAGTCTGCCGTAGTGGGAAGGATGTACGTCTCTGACTTCAAAACCGGCTCTGGCCCTGGTTAATCCGCCGGGACCAAGGGCAGAGAGGGTGCGTAGGTGCTCTATTTCCTCAAGGGCGTTGGTCTGTTGCATAAACTGCGACAGCTGGTTGGTGGTGAAAAATTCTTTGATTCTCGCCTGCAGAGGTTTGGGGCTTATGAACTGGACCGGCAGTGTGACATCGGTGTCAACGACAGACATCCTGTTTTGAATATTGCGCTTTATCTGAGCCATGCCAACCCTGATTTTCTGCTGGAACATCTCGCCGACTGAACGAACTCGCCTTGAACCCAGGTGGTCTATATCGTCCGCCATTGCCTCGGGAGTATTGTTTAGGGTTATTATGTGGGAGATTATCGTAACGATATCGTCGAGAGATATGGTTCGTCTTTCCAGTTCTTTCGCGCCCATATTTTTGCCGAAGCGGCTGTTGAATCGGAACCTGCCGACTTTGGAGAGGTCATACCTTTCGCTTGAGAATATCGACTTGAAAAATTCAATAGCATTGTCAACGTTGGCAAGGTCGCCATCACGCAAGCGTTTATATATTTCAACAAAGGATTCATCCGAAGTCTTGGCGTGATCTTTTGCCAGAGTTTTCTCCATAGCAACCTTGCCGCCGGAAACATTCTTGAACAAAGCGACAATTTCCTTGTCATCAACGGAGCCAAAAGCCCGCAGAAGAGAGCTTGCCGCAAATTTCCTCTTTTTGTCTATACGGACGAAAATAGCGCCTTCAAGGTCCGACTCAAACTCTATCCAGGCGCCTCTTGAAGGAATGATTTTTGCGCCAAACATCTCTCGGCCGCGAATCATCTGGCTGGTGAAAAATACGCCGAAAGATCGCGCCAGCTGGGGTACTACGACTCTCTCAATTCCCGAAATTATGAAACTGCCGTGACCGGTCATCAGCGGGAAATCGGCCATGAATATCTCCTGCTCCCTTTCCGTCTTTAGAATATGATTGGTGAGTTTGACCTTGACCTTAAGTGGAGCCTCGTATGTAAGCTTGTTGTCCTTGGCGTAATACTCGTCGTATTTCGGCTCCGTCAGCTCAAAACTCGCAAAGTCCAGAGTGAACTTCTTTTCGGAGAAATCCTTGATTGAAGAAAACTCGCTGAAGACTTCCTTGAGGCCTTTTTCTATCAACCACTTAAATGACTCAACTTGAGTCGTAACCAGATTGGATACGGGAACAAACGGCTTTTTGAATTTGCCGAAATACTTCTTTTCCCGCCTGGTTGTTTTTGTTGTGCTCATAAAAACAAAAAAGCCGCCCTTCTGATAAGGGCTACCTATTATTACCTCTCCCTGTTAATGGCTTATTAGAAGCAAGATACTAAAAAACGAGACCGCAACTACTTCGTTTTCCCGCCGTAACTCAATCTTGCCGAAGTGGAAATAGTATACTCTCCCTGTTTTTCCTGTCAAGAGGCCGCCATTCTCCCTGTGGATAACCTTTTTACTTATATCTTTTTTTCCACTCTTCTATTTTCTTGTGATGACCAGAGAGAAGCACTTTTGGCACTTTGTATTTTTTGCCTTTGTATTCAAAAATTTCCGGCCTTGTGTAAACATCGTGCGAAGAAACCCTGTTTTCCTCTACCGAAAGATTGTCCCCCAGCACTCCGGGAACCCTTCGGCTTATCGCATCAATTATAATCATTGCCGGTAACTCCCCTCCTGTAAGCACATACGGTCCTACAGATATCTCGTCTACTTTGAAAACTTTTTTTATCCTTGAATCAATCCCTTCATACCTTCCGCAGATAATTATAATGTCACTTGATGACTTGCGGACTTTTTCGGCATATTGATTCGTAAACTGTTTTCCTCCAGGACTTAACCAGACAATCTTTATTCCTAATTCCTTATTCTTAATTCCAGCAGTTGCTTTGGCAACTGCTTTTATTACGGGCACCGCTTCGATGACCATACCGGGACCGCCGCCAAAAGGTTTGCGGTCTATTCGTCGCCACTTATCCTTCGTGAAATCCCTCGGATTGTAAAACCTGACCTTTATCTTCCTGTCTTTAATGGCGCGCTTAAGGATTGACTCATTGAGATATGAATCAAAAGCTTTGGGGAAAAGGGTTACTATGTGAAAAGTCATAAATTAACTTCTTGGTTTTTCAGCTTATAAGCTTTTCCGAGAAAACACAAACGCCCCGCTCGGGGGCGTTTGTGTTTAACAAGCTAAGCAGCTAATTAGCTAGCAAGCTATAATTTGAGATCTTCCATTGCCTGGTCAAAATCTTTGGTCACAGAGTCGTTCCTCTTTGCCCCCTCCGGTTCATTGATCTTGAGGTTCACCCTGGCATTATTCTTCATCCCAACAACTCTAAGTAATGTTCTTATCGCCTTGGCAGTATTTCCTGACCGCCCGATAATCTTGCCCATATCGGCCGAATTGACATCGAGAGTTATGAGCACGCCCATTTCGTCTACTGTCCGATTGGTCTTAACGTCTTGAGGATTGTCTACAAGCGCCTTAACAACCATCTCCAAAAATTCTACGTCTCTTTCCATGTTTTTCTGTTCAACTACTACTAAACAGCATTTCAGTTAATGCTTTAAAACATATTACCAAAAAAATAGGAGTTGTAAAAGCCCCAATAATTAGGTCTTCTCTTCGCCCTCGGAAGCCTCCCTCTCTTCTGGGACCGGGACGAGAGATTCTTGGCTAGAAATCTTCGCGACCGGAGATTCTTGCGCTTTGGCCTCTTCTTCGGCGCTCTCCGGCTGAGATTCTGACTGGGTTTCCGCTTCGTTTGTTGCTATCTGCTCTGATTGTGTTGTCTGTTGTAAGTCGTTCGTTGTAGGTTCCTTTGTTATTGGTCTCTTGCGCGGCAGAACATTTTTCTTCTTGCCTTCCAGTATTTTGTTTGAAATTAAGAGATTGTGCATCGTATCCGAAACTTGAGCGCCTTTTGAAATCCAACTTTTTATCTCTTCCCCTTCCAAGCGGATAGTGTCTTTTCTCGAGTCATAATGGCCCAAGACTTTCAGAAATTTGCCGCTCTTTGCGGCATTTTTTGATTCAGTTAGAACAACCCTGAAAGACGGGTCATTTTTTCTGCCAACTCTCTCCAGCCGTATTTTCAACATCCCGAAGTAAATTTTATCTGATAATTAAAGTCAGTAACTCCAAAAACTTGCTCCGTAAATGTACCTTAAAAGCAACATTAACTCAAATTGAATTTACAACGGGGCAATGTGGCCAGTATAGTAACTAAAAAATTAAATTTGGTCAACAAAGAACCGCCCCCGTCTCGCCTAGGGCGAAACGGGGGCGGTTTGCAAGTTGTGGGCCATGTCAGGAATCGGTCCAAAAGAGAGAGTCGGTAGACTCCCTAGCATCCGAGAGCAAATTCCGCCAGCCGAATACAACCACCAGAATTGAACCAAGTAAGAAGAAAGCGACGACTCCCAGTGCGGTAAGAAACACGAAAAAGGGATATTCGATGAGGACAATCAAAATCCTCATCCAGCCAAGTGATTCGCTCCGGCAGTACTCGTGATTCAGAGCGCCGCGGCTACCGACTGTGTTTCTCTCCATCGTACCCTCCTCCAAAAGGGTGTGCTTAATCCAGGTAAAGATTATCTGCCCAGAGAAAATATGTCAAAAATGGGGTCCATTGTTTTTTGCAGAAGTCATTAACCAGAGTTTCAATAGAAACTGGAAAATAACACCATAAAATAGTAAGATGATTAACCGTGACAAATTCAAACGATGAAAGAAAACACTAAGCTTACCGGACCGATAATAGTAACCGGCCGGGGAATCGGCTACTTCGAGTCGGACCGATTTGAAGAAGATATTGAAATTCCTGAAGGCCTGCTTAAAACCGCTCTTAACGGCGACGAGGTGGAAATAGCCGTTTTTCCCAAAAAGAAGAATCTGCGGCAGCAGGGCGAGGTTTTAAGGATTATTAAGCGCACAAAGATACGCTTCGTTGGAGTATTGGAGCAGTCGGGTGACTTCTTTTTCCTGAAGCCGGACGATCGCCGAATGTATCGGGACATTTTCGTCCATTCATCAAAATCAAAAAAGGCCAAAGATGGAGACAAGGTATTTGTTGAAATAATCAGCTGGAAGGACCCCGACAAGTCGCCTGAAGGCAGGGTCATTCAAATCCTCGGCCGCAAGGGCAGCCACGAGGTTGAGATGCGGGCCATTGTGCTCGAGCGAGGTTTTGATACCGAGTTTTCCGCCACGGTTGAGAAAGAGGCCCAAAAGATAAAGACAGGATATCCGAAAGAATTTGAAGTCGAGGCAGCCAAAAGAAGAAACTTCCGGGGCACTACAACGTTTACTATTGACCCGCAGGACGCCAAAGACTTTGACGATGCGCTCTCCATAAAAGAGCTACCTGGCGGCAAATATGAAATAGGTATTCACATCGCGGATGTTTCCTTTTTTGTCAGGCCTAAAAATGCACTAGACAGGGAGGCGCGCAAAAGAGGATTTTCGGTTTACCTCGTTGACCGCACTATCCCGATGCTTCCGGAAACGCTTTCAAACGAACTCTGCTCCCTGAACCCCAACCAAGATAAACTGACTTTCTCGGCCGTCTTCACAATGAATGAAAACGGGGAGGTTTTGGAGAGGTGGTTCGGCAAAACAGTAATTCACTCGAACAGGCGTTTCGTCTATGAAGAGGCACAAGATATTTTGGACAAAAAACGGGGTGATTTTTATAATGAACTCAACATACTGAATCGCATCGCAAAAAAACTCGCTGAGAAGAAGTTTGCCGCCGGCGCCATAGATTTTGAAGCGGAAGAAATAAAGTTTGAGCTTGATAAAGACGGCGTACCCGTCCGCATATACAAGAAGGAGCGTAAGGACACCCACAAATTGGTGGAGGAATTTATGCTTTTGGCAAATCGCGAGGTAGCCGAGTTTATGTACAAAGACGAGAAGAAAACCCGCCAGAACAAATCGTTCATATACCGAATACACGACATACCGGACAGGGATAAGATTGCCGAGCTGTCGGTCTTTATCAAAGCGCTGGGATACCACCTGCCGATTGAGAACGGTACGATTTCCGCAAAGGATATGAACGTCCTGCTCAAACAAGTTGATGGCACGGAGGAAGAATCTTTGGTCAAGACTGCGGCTATCCGTTCTATGGCAAAAGCGATTTATTCCACAAAAAACATTGGCCATTTTGGCTTGGCTTTCAAGTACTACACCCATTTCACTTCCCCAATCCGCCGGTATCCCGACCTCATAGTTCACCGGCTTTTTGAGCGTTACCTGACAAGCGGACAGGTCGCCAGAGATGAGATCGCTCTCTATCAAAGCATCGCTCAAGACTCGTCAGACAAGGAAATTTCTGCTGCCGAAGCGGAGAGAGCTTCAATCAAATACAAACAGGTTGAGTATATGCTCGGACATGTCGGCGAGGAATTTAATGCTGTCGTTTCCGGAGTATCCGAGTGGGGTGTCTATGTTGAAGAAACTGAAACCAAAGCGGAAGGAATGGTCAGAATGAGAGATATGACTGATGATTTTTATGAACTCCAAAGAGAAAATTACGCTATCGTTGGCACAAAATTAAAAAGGAAGTTTACGCTTGGAGACAAAGTAAGAGTGAAACTCGTTGATGCCGACCTGGACAAAAGAACACTGGATTTTGTTTTTGTGTAGTTTGATCAAAAAAATTAAGAATGTAATATAGACGTTGGTATAGTTCCTTCCTCCACAGGAGAACTGCAATGGCAAACAAGCTTGAGATTGAGAGGAAGTTTCGCGTATCGGACTTCAGCCCGTTCATGATTCCGGAGGACGCATCCGTAAGAGAGATAGAGCAGACCTACCTCACGGACGATTCCGGCGCTGAAAGGCGCGTCAGAAAGGTCATCACCGCAGGTTCCACGAGATTCTTCTATACAACCAAGAAGCCGGCGGGCAAGACAGGCATTCGCCAAGAGGAAGAGTTGGAAATCAGCGCCGAAGAGTACTCTCTTTTTCTGAAAGAAAGGGACCTTGATAGCGCCACCATCCGAAAGATCCGCTATACGTTTGAATACATGGGCCACACATTCGAACTGGATAAGTATTTGGAGCCCGTGGACTGGCTGGTCATCCTTGAGGTTGAGCTTGAGGACATGAACGAGATGGTTCATTTCCCCGAGCACCTCGGTAGGAGATACGTTGAAGTCACCGGCCAGAAGAAGTACTCCAACAGAGAAATCGCCCGAGGATCGTTGGGTTAGCCCGCTCACCCTGACAACTGAAACAGTTCTGCCCCCCGACGTAATTACATACGTAATTACGTCGGGGTTTTGTTTTTGTGTAGATTTTAGGTTTCTTTCAACATACTTATACATCAGGAGTTTCGGCTTTTGACACACTACTCTGCCAGTGATAGTCTTTGCTTTGGAAGTACAACCACAGAAAACAGGAGGCTGGAAAATGACCACCCAAGAGGTATGGAGCAATTCGGACGCGGCCGCCCTCAAACTGTCAACTCCATTGCAAATCGAGATGAGAGGGCTCGCGGTAGGGAGGTTTGGCAAGCATGAGGTTGAGGTCGCCGCCGCCAAACTGCTCCTTTTCTTCAGATCACGTGGAGAGTGGACCAGATTTACGATTCGGGAGCTGGTTGAGTTCTACAACTCTCAAGGTTGGGACCCAGACTTGATGTTTTTCGGACTGTCCGGAGTGTGGTACGACGATGCAAGTCTCAAGCAGGCCAACAGAGAAGAGTGGACGGATGCACCGCCATACCTCGTATTGTTCACCGACGGACGGTACGCAATCACTGAGAAGTTCATCAGAGCATGTATGGAACTGTGAACTGACCCCCGTGGCCACCCTGACGTAACGGGACTTGTTACGTCAGGGTTTGTGCTTAAAAAATTTAACGTTAACTATTACTCGCTAATCCAGCATTCTATTTGATATTTTGCGCAAAATATCAAATAGAATACGAAATGTTTCCATCAGCTGATAAATACAATTATATCTAGATGTTTTCGCCTTAATTTACTTTAATTTAAAACCACTCCCAACTATATCCCTTATTCGCGCGAATAAGGGATATAGTTGATAAACTAAACCAAATAGCTATTACTACACAATATTTAAACGAGTGAGAAAACGGTAAACTATAAGCCCCCATTGCAAAATGCTATTTCACAACGCTTATCGCTTATGCCTAATAGCGTGTCACAAATTATTTTGCGACTGCTGTGGCCTCGTCAAATTGGATTGAAAGAGTTTTTGATACGCCGCCTGAATCCATTGTTACTCCGTAGATAACGCCGGCGCGCGACATTGTTTCCCTGTTGTGGGTTATGAGAATAAGCTGGGAAGATTTTGAGAGATCCTCTATCATATCGCCGTATTTTTTGGAGTTGGCTTCATCAAGCGCCGCATCCGTTTCATCAAGAATAATAAAAGGCGGCGGGTTGACTTGAGACATCGCGAAGAGAAGCGCTATGGAGGTAAGCGCCCTCTCGCCGCCGGAGAGCATCATCAGCCCTTTTATTTTCTTTCTAGGAAGCACCACGTCAATGTCAATTCCCTCTTCAAACTCTTCTTTCTCCTCCGATTCCACATTATCAGTCGGAAGCTCCAGATCATCGGTTTCCTTTTTTATCCTTTTTTGCGCTTTGATAAGCTTAAGGGAAGCCGAGCCACCGTTAAACATTAGAGCAAACAGGTTCTGAAATTCCTTATTTATCTTCTCAATTCCCTCCTTAAACTCGCGGTCAAGCTGTTCGCCTAAGTCAACAATTAGTTTCTTGAGGGATTCGGCCGAATCCCTCAAGTCATTTATCTCTTTTTCCAAGAAAGAGTCTCTTTCGCTGGTTTCCTTAAATTCCTTCATTACGTCTTCGCCGCCCAAAAGTCCAGAATCCTCAAGGCGGATTTTAAATTTTTCTATTTCTCTTTTTCTCTCTTCCTGTTTCTCTCTATTTTCATCAGAAGAATCAACGCTGAAAGATTTGTACTCAAGTATTTCTCTGCCGGCCAGAGCGGCAATTTCGGCAATTTCGCGCTTAAACTCCTCACTCTCCGACGTCAGACGCCTGGCTCTTTCTCTCAAAACATTGAGTTCCGCACTTATCTCTTTCTGCCGCGACATTATTTCAAACATTTTCTTTTCCGCATCTCGGCTTGAATCTTTGGCCGTTTCAATCTCCTTTCTTAGACTTTCGTACTGACGGTACAGCTCCTCTTCGATCTTTTTTATACCCGCCAGATTATTATCGGCTTCGTCTTTTAGATGTTTAAACTCCTGAATCTTTCGTTCTGTATCCTGTATAATCCTGCTGTCAGTCTGGCCTTTTTTGTTTTCAATAAAGGAACGAAGCATCTGCCGAAGCGAGAAGAGCACTGCTTTGAAAGTTTCAAGGCCTCCCGCTTTTTCAGCTTCTTCAATGCTTCCTTCCGCTTCCTTAACCAGATTTTCAACCTCAACCAAAGGCACTGTCTTATGTTCGCTAGAGAGGGCGATCTCCTTCTGTTTATTTAAAATCTCCTCTTCCGCAACAATACGGCCTTCAAGTTTCCCTACCTTTTGTATTATTCCTTCAGATTTTTCCCTCGCTTCTTTGATTTTTTTCTCAAGAGAGATAAGCTCATCGCTTTTTTTATCCTTGCCTGATGATTTCTCAAGAGCTTCCTTAGCCGAATTGAGCTCCTCTCCGCAAGTTTTGAACTCGTCTTCAAGGGGTTTTCTTGCTCCCTCAATGCTCTTCTCCTCGTTTGAAAGATAAATTTCCTCCCGTTTTAGATATTCTAACGCCTTGACTTTGAGATTCTCTTTCAACTGTTCAATTCTTTCCAGCTTTTCCACCTGTTTTTTAAGAAAACGTAAGTGGGGAGCCACTTCTCTTCTTAAGGATTCAACTTGGACAAGATTGCTTAAGGTTTTCTCAAGCTTGCGCTCACTCTCCTGTCTTTTGTATTGATATATCTTTAGACCTAGCGCATCTTCAATCATTTCCCTGCGCTCCTTCATTGAACTGCCCAAGATTCTGTCTGCCTCGCCTTGAGAAATAATGTGGTGTCCGGAGGAACCGATATGGGCATGAGCTAAAAGTTCTACTATATCTTTGAGCCGAACTTGGCTGCCATTGATAAAATACTCATTGCTTGAGTCCCTGTTCACGACACGTTCAATTGACACTTCATCAAAATCAATATTCAGGAATCGCCTGCTGTTATCAAAGATGACTTTCACATCTGCCCTATTTGATCTTGGCGCATCTTTGCCTCCGTTCCAAATTAAATCTTCTCCGCGCTTGCCGCGCAGTGACTTTATTGATTGCTCTCCCAAAACGAAACGAAAAGCTTCGGCTACATTGCTTTTGCCGGAACCGTTAGGACCTACTATCGCTGAGATGGCGGAAGTAAATTGGAATGCGCTTTTTTTAGCGAATGATTTAAAACCGGATAATTCTACAGATTTTAACAACATCTCAACTTACCCAATTTATAAAATTTGATAAATTAACAGCTTATAAACTTCCCTGACTGTCCCTACATCCAGTTCTTTTTTTTCAAAGCTTTTCTGGCTGCTTCTTGTTCGGCGTCTTGTTTTGAGTCGCCTTCTCCCGAAGCAATGGGCTGATCGCCTATGAAAACGCCAATGGTAAACTTCTTGTCATGATCCGGGCCTGATTCTTTAATCGTCTTATAGACGGGAGTTATGCCGTATTCGTCTTGAGATTTTTCCTGGAACGTGCTCTTGGCGTCCATAAAACTGCCTTCCGAAATTATCGCCTCAATCAATGGGGTGATGTGGTCGTGGACGAATTTCTTGGCCGCTTCGTATCCTTGGTCCATATAGATAGAGCCAATTATGGATTCAATGGTGTTTGCCAGAATATATTGTCTGGCCCGGCCGGTGTCTTTGGACTCCCCGCGAGAAAGAAGTAAAAAGCCATTGACCCCGAGATTGTTGGCGACCAGATGGAGAGTGTTCGCGTTGACAAGGGCCGAGCGAAGACTGGTCATCTCTCCCTCATTCTTTTCGGGAAAACGGCTGTACAGATCCTCCGTTACCACAAGCTCCAAGACCGCGTCGCCCAGAAACTCTAGCCTTTCGTTGTGTCCTAGGGGAAAATCGCGGTTTTCATTTAGATACGAACGGTGGACAAATGCCTGTTTAAGCAGGTTTTTATCTTTGAAATTTATGCCTATTTTGTTTTCAAACAAAGAAAAGTCCATTTTATTTTTTATTCTGCTGCGCTCTGGCAAGTATCATGACTGCCTTGGTTACAAGCGGCAAAACATCGTCATAAAAGTTGAGTTCGGCGATCTGGTCCAAGGAAAACCATTTGGCATTATCAAGACCGCCTTCTTTCTCCAAAATCATTTCTGCGTACTGCGACCTTGCTAAAAAGTAATACACCCTCTTGCGTAGTTTTCCGTGTTCAGGGTGATAGGCAATGTATTCGTTTACGCCTAATTCTTGTTCTATCTCAATATCGAGTCCTAATTCTTCTTTTATCTCACGAATAGTACCAGCTTTTATATCTTCATTATCTTCGAGTTTACCCTTAGACAAGGTCCAATGGCCAAATACGTCATGAACCAAAGCTATGTAAATTCTGCCTTCTTTTTCAGAATATACCACAGCTCCACCTAAAATAAGAAGGGGGGCTTTTTCATCAGGGATATTATCAGGATTTTTCTTTTTAGTTGAAACTTCATCTTTGCCCGGCTCTCCCATTTCTTTGTACACGGCGCCTAAAACTCCGTTTACGAACTTGCCGCTTGTTTCGCCGCCAAAATTTTTTGCCAATTCAATCGCTTCATTTATGGCGACTTTCGGCGGAACTTCTTTCCTATCAGCAAATAAAAGCTCGGAAAGCCCGATGCGCAGGACATTCCGGTCAATAATTGATATTTTTTCTACAGGCCAGTCTGGTGCGGCTTTGGTAATGATGAGGTCTAGTTCTTTGCGCTTTTCCAAGACTGTTTTGTACAGATTTTCTATGAAATCGATGTCGTTTTCACCCGCGGCAAATTCTTCAACATTCCTTTCAAGGACTTTTAGGGCCGTCTTTTTATCAAACCCTCTAAAATCCCATTCAAACAGGGACTGCATTACTACTGATCTTGCGAGGTGCCGATTTGCCATAAGGTTCTAAAGAACAACTTCTTCTCTATTTGGATTCTTCTTTGGCTTCCGCCTTTGCTTCCGCTCCGGCCTCCGCCTTTTTATTCTTTTTCTTTGCTTCTTTTTTTGACGTGCTTGATATAACGTCAATAATTTCCCTCTCCCTGTAGTAGCCGCAATTCATGCAGACTAAGTGGTTTTTCTTAACAGCGCCACAATGACTGCAAGCCGATAAAGCCCGCTCTTTCAAGGCATGATGAGCGCGGCGATTCCTCGTATGGGACCTGGTATGACGCATTCTTACAACCATAATAGGCACATTGTATATAAAATCAGGTAAAAAGCAATGCCCCAGCGCGCGAAAGCGCGCTGGGGCACATACATCCGAAGATCCGGGCTAGCGGATAGGCTCGTCCCCTTCCCAAAACCCAGCGGGCTTTGTTTCGGCCGGAGATGGTGGTTGGCTGATTCTCTTCTGTGGCTGAGACTTCGGAACTATGGGATCACCCAGCAGCTCATTGAATGCCTCATCGTCAAAGCGCTTTGGAACTACGGCACCGGGTTCCCCTTCCCAGCCAAAACCAGCGATTCTCTCTTCCTCTCTCACTGGATAACCACCAAAGTAAAAGAAGCCAAACCGCCGGCCTTTCTCATCATTTGATAGGTCCATGCTGACTCCTTGCAAATGTTTCTCCGGAGGTGCAATCTGTTAGTATAGTAATATCAAAATATACAAATGTCAACTCGCCTGTCAATCGCCTGCTGTCAAAAGCATTACTTCATTCGGATAAACTGCTACCATTTCTATTTTTGCTAAGTATGGTACTAGGCTTATGGCGGGTAGGTTACTTAGTCAGAATTCGCGTCAGAAAAGAAATCCTGTGTATCGGAGACGGCCCGTATTTTCTTATAAGTCTCCTGTGGAGTTTCGTGCCATAGCCCTTGTGAATATCAAACTTAAATTCCGGATAGACCTTCGCCAGTCTGGTCATCTTCTTGTCTCGATAAACCTTTGCAACGATTGAAGCCAGAGCTATTATAGAAATTCTTTCATCGCCTCTTATAAAAGTCTCTTGGAATGCAAATTCCTTAGGCGCTTTAAGCCCGCCGTCAAGAAGAATCCTGCATTCCTTCGGTTCAACATCAATTTTTTTCAAACTTCTTCTGATAGCCACCCTTACGGCTCTGGAAATACCGTCCCTATCAACAATCAAATGACTGACCGTGGAGACACCCCAGTTTAGTTTCCCTTCTTTTCTCTCTTTTTTTAAGACAGAAAACCATTCCTCCCTTCTTTTTTTGGACAACAGTTTGCTGTTTTTTATATTTTTATAATTTTTTGACAATTTGACTGGAATCGCCACAACGCCAACAGAGACGGGGCCGGCCAGAGGCCCCCTGCCCGCCTCATCAACTCCCACAATGTATCTGACTTTCATTTTTGGTTTGGAACTTTAAGTTCTTCCAGTCTTCTAACGAAGTAGCTGATAGCAGTAGTATATTCCATCGCTTTCTTGTCTTGCTAAACCCTTACAGTCAGGAATAGGTTTCTCCTGGGGCCACACCAGCCAACTACCATTGCCGATTCCCAAACCGAACGGATCGGAACTGCCTGAGTAAAACAGGTAGGCATCATGCCTCAACTCACCAGACTTGGTGCCGGGAGGTGTAGGTATAGTAGAGAGATAGTTCGCCAGATTGGCGCTAATTGTTGAATTGCCGTTATATGCTCCACCCCAGCATGTACCGCTTGCTTTCAAACATTGGACTTGGTTATAAACTCCAGGATATCTATAGTTAGGACTATCGGCACTGTTATTCCTGAATCTCTCAAACGCCAAAATGATCGTTGAAACGTCCGACCTAACCTGCGCGTCCCTGCCTCGCGAACGGACAGTTTGCGACCCGACTATTACCACAGAAATCAAAATCGCGATTATTCCAACAACCACAAGCAATTCAACTAGGCTGAAACCCCTGTTTTTTTCTTCTTTTTTTGGCAGAGAGTTTGACATACATACATGATAGATGCCATAAGCTCTCTCTGTCAATTAGATTTCCACGAAGAAGCGCTGTTTCCGCCGCTTTACCTGATATTATATCTGGGCATGTCTTCCTTCTCTCATCTCCATACCCATAGCCACTATAGTCTCTTGGGCGCTTTGCCTAAAATACCGGAATTGGTTTCTGCGGCAAAAAAATTTGGCATGAAAGCGCTGGCTTTGACTGACAACGGGAATCTATACGGAGCGATTGAATTTTTCCAGGAGTGCAAAAAGAACGACATCAAACCGATAATAGGAGTGGATGCTTATGTTGCGTTGCGAACAAGACACGACAAGCAGGCCGGTGTAGACAATACAAGATTCAGATTGATATTGTTGGCGCGGGACGAGACAGGTTATAAAAACCTAATAAAACTCACCAGCTTATCGCACTTGGAAGGATTTTATTACAAGCCGAGAATTGATAAAGAGCTACTGGAGAAATACTCCGAAGGACTAACGGCCATATCACCTTCCAACTCCGGAGAAATCGCCAAAGCTCTGCGCAACAAGGATAGAAAAAAAGCGACTGATATTGCTGACCGGTACAAAAATATTTTTGGTAGAAAAAATTTCTTCATTGAATTAACTTACCACCCAGAAATTCCCGGTCATGCTGAACTTATGAAAGAACTTTTGGAATTTGCAAAAAAAGAAAACATAAAGGTTGTCGCTGCTCAAGATATTTTTTATATAAATCCCGAAGATAAGAAAGCTTGGCAGACTTTGATGTCGGTGCAAACAAATTCCGACAGGGGGCGACATGAGTTTGACGAAGAAGAGAAGGACTTTTCATTCAGAGACAGAGAACAGATGACTGAAGCTTTTAAAAATATTCCCGAAGCCCTATCGTCAGTCGACGAGATAGTTGGGAGCTGTAATCTCGAGTTGAAATTCGGTTCCTGGGTTTTCCCTGATTTCAAAGTTGAAAGTGGTCTTTCCCCGGACAAAGAATTAAGGCGATTGGTTTGTGAAGGCCTAGACAAAAGAGGTCTGAAAAAAACCAAAGAAGTTGAAGAAAGAATAGAATATGAATTGAAAATCATAAACGATAAGGGCTATGCTCCATATTTCCTGGTTGTCGGTGACTTGCTAAGGTATGCGCATGAAAATGGAATCCTCACAAACATTAGGGGGTCAGTTGCCGGGTCAATGGTCACTTATCTTGCCGGGATTACAAATGTAAATCCTATAGAATACGGTTTGCCGTTTGAACGATTTCTCAACCCGGAAAGACCGTCACCCCCAGATATTGATATGGATTTCGCTGACAACAGGCGTGACGAAATGATTGAATACGCCAGGCAAAAATATGGCGCAGATAAGGTTGCCCAGATCGGAACATTTGGAACTATGATGGCCCGGGGAGCAGTGAGAGACGTTGCTAGAGCGCTGGGTTATCCTTACAGCACGGGCGACCGTATCGCCAGACTTATGCCCTTTGGTTCCCAAGGCTTCCCTATGACAATTGATAGGGCTTTTGAGATGATCCCCGAGCTTAAAGATATATACCAAAAGGAGGACGACGTCAGAGAAGTAATAGACATGGCGAGGAAAATTGAGGGGTGCGCCAGGCACATTTCCGTCCACGCAGCTGGCGTGATTATCTCGCCGACTGATATTACCGATTATGTTCCGCTCCAGTACGACCCAAAAGGTGAAAGGAAAATCATTACTCAATACGATATGTACAGCGTAGAAGATGCTGGCTTGCTTAAATTTGACTTTCTGGGACTAAAAAATCTATCAATACTTGCTGATACCGTAGACCGCATAAGGGCAATCGAAGAAAAACTCATTGACCCAGAAAATATCCCGCTTGATGATCCGAAAACATTCAGCATACTTGCCCGCGGAGAAACAGAAGGATTGTTCCAGCTCAACGGTGAAGCAATGACGAAATTCCTGATGGAACTCAAACCTTCAACGATCCATGATATAAATGCGATGGTTGCTCTTTATCGCCCGGGACCAATGCAGTTTATTCCAGAATTTATAAAGAGGAAGCACAACCCATCTTTAATAAAATATCTTGATATGGCACTTGCACCAATACTTGAGAGAACATACGGGGTCCTTGTTTATCAAGACGACCTTCTTCTTATTGCCAAAGACATAGCCGGATATACCTGGGGAGAGGTGGACAAATTCAGAAAGGCGGTCGGCAAGAAAATTCCTAAAGAAATGGTGGCACAAAAGGAAAAATTTATAGACGGTTGTATCTCCCACAGCAATTGGCCACACAAAAAAGCTGTGGAGCTCTGGACTTGGATAGAACCATTTGCCGCTTATGGATTCAACAAAGCACACGCCGCAAGTTATGGGCGGGTTGCTTATCAAACCGCTTATTTTAAAGCGAATTACCCTGCTATCTATATGTCAGCCGTACTCACTGCCGACTCCGGAGATGTAGAAAAAGTCGGTGAGATAATATCAGAGTGCAAAAGAATGAATATTCCTGTTATGCCGCCAAGCGCCAATGAAAGTTTCCGCGGGTTTTCGGTAGTCAGAGGAGCTGGAAGCCCCGACAAAATCAGATTCGGGCTTGCTACGATAAAGAACTTCGGCGAGGGAATTTCGCAATCAATTGTTAGAGAAAGAAAAGAAGGCGGAAAATACACATCTCTTGCCGATTTCTTGGAGAGGGTGGGAGACAGAAACTTGAACAAAAAATCTCTTGAATCGCTTATCAAAGCGGGAGCGCTGGAAGAGTTTGGCGAAAGAGGACAGATGCTCCAAAATCTCGAAACTTTGCTTACTTTTCACAAAGAAAGCGCCCAAGGTGTAAAAGCTCAAGATTCTTTGTTTGGCTTGATGTCTGAAAATTCACAAACTTCAAGGTTGACCCTATCCAAATCAAAACCAGCGACAGAAAAAGACAAACTGGTATGGGAAAAGGAACTCTTGGGACTTTATATTTCAGGCCATCCGCTCAACCAGTACAAGAGTAAACTTGAAGAACGGAGTGTAAATATCGCCAGAATAAAAAAGGAGTTCCCCGAAGGCCTTCGAGCAACAGTAGCCGGAATTATTGAAGATGCGCGCGAAGTAATTACGAAAGGAAATGAGAAAATGATGTTTGTTCGTATAGCTGATTTATCAGATTCTATGGAAGTAGTGGTTTTTCCCAGAGTTCTAAATGAATTTAAAGAGGTAATAAAACCCGAAAATTGCGTGGTAGTCGTCGGCTCTGTTTCAAAGAGAAACAATTCTATTTCAATAATCGCTGAGAAAATAAGAATTTTTTAAAACCGCACAACAACGCATAAAAAACGCTATAGCGTTTTTTATGCGTTGTTCGTAAATGTGAAAAAACGAAACCCGCCGTTCTCCGTCAGCTGACGGATACTAGGCGGGTCATTTAACAGTCCCTTATCTATGTTTAATTATAGCATATTTTATATAATTCTGTCAAGCAAAAATTACCCTAAAATAACCTTTTTATAAGCCATGTTTCGGTGTAATATTTAGATATGACTAAAGATGAAGATATCGGGGTTTTAAGACATTCCCTTTCCCACTTGCTTGCTGCGGCTGTTTTAGAAGTTTACCCAAACGCACTCCCTACATTAGGGCCGGCGATTGAAAACGGCTTTTATTACGACTTTGATTTCAAAGACCGAAAAATAACTGACAGCGAATTACCTGTAATTGAGAAAAAAATGAGGGACATCCTCAAGACTTGGGACAAGTTTGAAGGACGCGAGACAACCCAAGAAGAAGCGCTGATTCTGTACAAAGATAACCCTTATAAAAAAGAACTTATCAATGAAATAGCGGGAAAGGGAGAAAAGATAACGCTCTACACCTCGGGTAAATTCACCGACCTCTGCCGAGGCGGACATATAAAAAGCGCAAAAAACATAAAACCTGATTCTTTCAAACTAGACAAGATTGCCGGCGCCTATTGGCGGGGAGATGAAAAAAACCAAATGCTCACCCGAATATACGGATTGGCTTTCAATGATAAAAAAGAACTTGAAGATTATATAAAACAGCAAGAAGAAGCTGAGAAAAGAGATCACAGGAAACTTGGCAAAGAACTGAAAATTTTTACATTTGATGACGACGTCGGACCTGGTCTGCCTCTTTGGCTTCCTAATGGAGCTGTCATAATTGAGGAACTTGAGAAGTTGGCAAGTGAAACTGAGTTTAAGGCTGGATATAAAAGGGTAAGAACCCCCCATATCGCAAAAGAATCAATGTACATAAAAAGCGGGCATCTTCCCTATTACCAGGAAAGTATGTATCCGCCTATGGAATGCGAGGGCGGCAGGTATTATCTCAGAGCAATGAACTGCCCTCATCATCACAAGATTTTCGCTTCTGAATCGAGAAGCTACCGCGACTTGCCCCTGCGGCTCGCAGAATACGGAACGGTATATCGAAACGAGAAATCCGGAGAATTATTCGGGCTTATGCGTGTTAGATTTTTGCAGATGAATGATGCGCATATGTACTGCACCGAGGAACAATTTCCGAGCGAATTCAGAGCTGTTAATGATATGTACATAAATTACTTTCAGATTTTCGGTATAAAAAAATATTTGATGCGTTTCTCAACCCACGACCCAAAACATCTTGGCCAAAAGTATGTCGACGAACCAGAGTTATGGAAAAAAACAGAAGATATGGTGCGCAAAACTCTAATTGAATCCAAGATCCCGTTTGTTGAAGTGCCAAATGAAGCTGCATTTTACGGACCTAAAATTGATGTGCAGGTATGGAGTGCTATTGGACGCGAGTTTACATTGGCGACCAACCAAGTTGATTTCGCCCAACCTCGTCGTTTTGGTCTAGTTTACACCGACAAAGACGGAAAGGATAAGACCCCTGTGTGCATTCACCGCGCGCCCTTGGGAACTCATGAGCGTTTTATTGGTTTTTTAATTGAGCATTACGCTGGGGCGTTTCCGATCTGGCTCTCCCCGGTGCAGGTAAAGGTTTTGTCAGTGGGAGAAAAGCATAGAGAATACGTTCAGATGGTGGTAAAAAGCTTAATGGCAGAGAATATCAGGGCAGAACTGGATAATTCAGATGAGAGCGTTGGCAAGAAAGTCCGCGGAGTTAAGATGCAAAAAATCCCTTACTGGATCGTTATCGGAGATAAAGAAATTGAAAACAAAAATGTTTCAGTTGAAAGCAGAGACAAAGGTAATATCGGTTCTTTGAAACTAGAAGATTTTGTCAGCCAAATCAAAGAAGAAATTAACAATAGAAAATAATATGAAAAACTCTTTTCTTATAAAACACGGGTTTTTAATAGTTGCTTTGCTTTGTTCGTTATTGGGGATCATTATTTCAACTCTTCCAATATTCATAATAAATTATAATAAACCCACACCCCCTACAATAATGTCAATGCCTGAAATTACTTTTCTACCTGTCCCAATATTATCATTAATTCCTACAAGTTTTGTATTTTTTATTATAATTTCCACGATCTTCATTAAGTATTTGCAAAAAATAACTCCTAATAAAAGTCCAAATGGATCCATATCAATTTGGTTGGTTACATGTATTAAGTCTTTTTTTACTGTTCTTATAGGTATTTTTCTAATACTTACTGTTATAATGGTTATGGTGATATTTGGGTCATCACCAGGAAAATCTGATCCTGTTACATTTTATACAATCTCTGTATTAATTCTATTTTTTATTTTCCAGGACATTTCAAAAAGATTCCTAACTGCTTTTGAGAAGATGTTTGCGGAACTAAACAGCAAAAAAATGCCACTTGTTACAGCCATGATTGCTACGCTTCTTGCAGTTCTAGTTTTTTTAACAATGCGTTTTAAAATAGATACTCTACCACTACTAATTGAAATACTTTCGTCAATTTGGATGTTGACTTTTTCACTTTTATTGAACCGGGCAAAAAATAAAGTCCTAGTTACTAGCAATAATCAATATGGAAAAACAAACATATAGAATTATATTTTTACCGCTTTTAGCAGGCACAGTTTTCGCTTGGCTTTCTGTCGCAAATGACTTTTTAAGGTTCGCGAAAATAGAAGGCACTATATTTAAGATACAAGACTGTTTTACTCCAAATCCGGTAACCACCCCGTGCTTCTATGGCGCTATAGCATTTCTCATAGCTCTTATCTGGGTTATAAAAATCGGCAAAAAAGAGTTACCTGCGCAAATAAAAAATATTAAAAGGCTTTTAATTTTACTTGTAGCTGGAAACATTTTTGCTTGGACCAATATGACTTTGGAGTTGCTGAGATTTTACGGAGCTCAGACTACAGAAGTTATAGGTTGCTCCGGACAGCTTATCACCAATCCATTTCTTACTCCTTGTTTCTTCGGTTCAACAATATTCCTGCTGAGCTTAATCTCTGCAATTGTAGTTTTAAGAGATTTGAAGCATCAATAGCAAAGTTGATATTTTATATATCCAAATTTGCTGTTTTGGCGTTTGTCTGAATAAAAGACTTGCGGGCTGGGACATCAGTTCCCATCAATATATCAAATATCCTGTCAGCTTCTTGAGCGTCTAGAACCGTGATTTGTTTTAGAATTCTTCGAGCCGGATCCATAGTGGTTTCCCAAAGCTCCTCCGAATTCATCTCACCCAAACCCTTGTATCTCTGAATAGACACTTTGGCAACTTTTGTTTTAGTGTCTTTTTCTCCTATTTCTTCACTTTCCTCTCCTTGTTCAATATCAACTTCTTCGCCACCTTCAATAGTATCTTCAGGTGTAATATCTGCCCCTACAATATTTATTTTCTCTTCATCGGTATAAGCATAGAAAATCTCTTTACCCTTCTTTATTTTATAAAGAGGCGGCTGGGCAATATAAACATGACCATTATCAACTAATGGTCGGAAAAATCGATAAAGCAAGGTCAATAAAAGAGTTCTGATATGGGCACCGTCAACATCGGCATCTGTCGCAATGATTATCTTGTGATATCGTAGTTTGCTTATATCAAAGACATCGCCAATGGCTGTGCCGAAAGCAACTACTAAATTTTTTATCTGTTCGGAAGAAAGCATCTTGTCCAAACGGGCTCGTTCGATGTTAAGAATTTTGCCACGCAAAGGAAGTATCGCCTGGATGCGCCTGTCTCTGCCCATTTTTGCAGTACCGCCGGCTGAATCTCCCTCAACAATGAAAAGTTCCGACTCTTCAGCTGATTTACTTTGGCAATCAGCAAGTTTCCCCGGCAAAGTCATTCCCTCAAGCGCTCCCTTACGAAGAACTGACTCTTTGGCCGCTTTGGCCGCTTTGCGGGCCTTAAGAGCCAAAACGACTTTCCCTATCATCGCCTTGGCATCATCGGGATTTTCTTCAAGAAATGCCGCGAATCCGTCGCCAAAAACCGCTTCAACCATTCCTCTAGCTTCCACGGTGCCCAACTTAGCCTTCGTCTGCCCTTCAAATTGAATTTCACGCAATTTCACTGAAATAACGGCGGTCAGGCCCTCTAAGACGTCATCTCCTGTGAAATTGTCTTCGCTTTCCTTTACTGAATTGCTTTTTCGCGCATAAGCATTGAGTGTTCTAGTCAAAGCGGTTTTGAAGCCCGTAACATGAGTCCCGCCCTCGGTGTTATAAACGTTGTTTGCAAATGGAACAACCCTGGAAGATATGTCGTCTACATACTGCAGCGCTACTTCTACCGACTCGTACTCATTTATTTTTTTCTCGGTGTAGAAGATGTTTTTGTGGATTGGTTTTTGGGTTTGATTGTAAAATTTGACCAAGGAAAGAAGGCCCCCCTCAAAATAAAATGAGTTGTTCGACGCCTCAATGTGTAGGTCTCTGATCCAAAAAGTCTCTTTCTCAAGTTCCTTTTCTGGAACAGAACGCGCATCAATAACAGAAATGCGAAGCCCCTTTACCAAGTAGGCCTGCTGGCGCATATGACTGACTACACGACCGTAATCAAATTTTATTTCTGGAAAGATTTTAGGGTCCGGCTCAAAGACAACAATTGTTCCTGTTAATTTTGAACTGCCTATTTTTTTGACAGCGGCTTTCCTTTTGCCTGCGGAATATTCCTGTATATACAAACCGCCATCCCTGTGAACCAACACTTTCATATAGTCCGAAAGTGCATTAACTACCGATGCGCCGACTCCATGAAGACCACCAGAAACCTTATAGCTGCCTCCGCCAAATTTTCCACCGGCATGAAGAGTTGTCATTATAGTTTCCAGGGCGGAAACTTTAGTCTGCTTATGGATATCTATAGGAATGCCTCTGCCATTGTCTACGACTCTTACTCTGTTGCCCGGCAGTAAAACAACCTCAATATTGTTGGCAAATCCCCCCATCGCCTCATCGCGGGCATTGTCAAAAATTTCCGTTATAAGGTGGTGGAGTCCATCAGGTCCGGTTGTTCCGATATACATTCCCGGCCTCTTGCGAACCGGCTCCAATCCCTCAAGGACTGTAATGTCCTCGGCTGTATAGCCGTTTTTAGCAGGACCCCTTTTTACTGATTTTTCTCTTGCCATAAACAGATAACAATCCGCTTTTTGGACGGATTGTCTCCCCAAAAAGACTATGATTTATATACTTAATATTAGCACAAAAGACCCAAAAATGAAAGCTTTTTGTGCACTATTTAACCTATAAATATAGCCATTTTTCTCCAGTTGGAAGTAAATTTATCAAGTGGAATAAATTGTTTCCTTTTTTCTTCATTTTTTGTATCCGGATCGTGGTAGTAAAAACCGGATATTTCGCGGTCTTTCAGCTCATAACCAATAATAATAATTGAATGGAAAGTACCATTTTGCTCCCAATTTCTTCTAACAGAGACTATCGGCAGGCGCATTTCGTCTATTCCTTTCTTCAGACGAACGATGCCTTCATTCAATATCTCTGATTCAAATTTACTCGGAACGAAAGTCTTTTCCTGTACATCAACAAATACCGAACGAAACTCTTCCTGATAGGCGGGTATCCCATAGTTATGTGACAGGAGAACTATCGCCTGGTGCGTCCACCCGTACTCTCCGTAACCGCCAATAGCGTGGCCTTCGGTAATAAGCTCGTTAATAGACGGCATATCGGTTTTGGTTTTAAAATCCAGCGCCATTTTGAGGCAGGTCATAGTGCACGCCTTATCCTGCCAATTAATCGACTCCACGTCGTTATATTGTGAATAATATGGTACGTCTAAAATCATATATTACCTCACTTGCCAGTTTAACTTGGCATTGACTGCCTTATTAATTCTCTCCATTATTGTGTTCATTTCTTCATCTGTTAAAGTCCTGCTTTGGGACTGAAAGACAAGTCTAAAAGCGTACGAGATTTTCTTTTCACCATCTTCTGTTGTTTTTTCAAATACATCAAAAAGTCTGACACGTGTAAGTAAATTGCCGCCTTCTTTTTTTATAATAGCAAAAACTTCATCCGCCGAAATTCCGTTTGGCACAAAAACCGCCACATCTCTCAAGACAAAGGGGTATACTGACGGGGTTTTAAATTTGAGATTTGGTCTTGATTCAAATTTAATTACTTCTTTCGGCTCAGGCAAATTCTTTATTGCTTTTTCAAAATCGCCTTCGTATATACCGCCTTCAATAACGCCAAATTTCATTAAGTCAATCTTCAAATCATCACTAATTTTTGATATAACCGCTCGTACTGCTTCATCAACCACCTTTTGTTTTTCATTATTCTTTACAGCCACAGCCAAGGATAGGTGTTCCGCTTTGCTGTTAAAAATGGTGCCAACTTCAAATACTTTAACTTCCGTCAAGCCAAGGAGTTCAGCATTACTGAAATTAAATTCAAGCAGGTCGTGCATAGAGTTTTTTAAATCCGCCCTGAGAAAGCCCTTATCAGAAGCAATCGGGTTAAGGAGTTCAATTTTGCCATTATTTTTAAAAGAATAACTTATGATTTCCGAGAAACCTTCGCCAATTAAAATGTCTTTCATCAAATCTGCATAATATGAATTTTTATCAGTAAAAACTTCTGCTGAAGTTTCTTCCAGTTTTTTTGGCTTTATATTTTCGTACCCATAGATTCTTGCAATTTCTTCTATAAGATCTGCGGGTTGCCTCAAGTCAAGTCTTTCGAAAGGAACGGAAATAACATATCTATCTTTATCAATTTCTTTAACCCTTCTGAACCCAACTATATCCTTAAAAGAATCACTTTCATCTAAAAGTTCAACAATTATCTTTCCTTTAATTTCAGTAGAATGTGCAACTTCGCCATTACCAAGGTAAATACCGTCATGATCAACTGGTTTAGTAACCTCAGTTCCAGGTAAAAACTCTATGGACTTACGATGAAAAACACCCCTGTTGTCTCTGTGCGTATTACAAAAAACTAAATCCCCAGGCTTGGTTTTTTCTCTGGAAATTTCTGCTCCGTAAATATATTGGTCTATGGAAATTCTTGGTATAGAAATACCAGCCTGGGCATAAAGCCAAGAAATAAACGAGGAACAGTCAAAAGCGTTTGGTGCATCAGCAGTCACGCTTGCGCCGTATTTATATGGTTTGCCTAGATTTTCTTTCGCAAGAGACACAATAACATCACGAGGATTGATTACCTCATATTTCAGCAGTGCTCGATCTAAAATTTTTTTAATTTCTTTATCATCAAAATCAATACCGGTAATTTTTTTAATTTCTTCCAGAGATACTCCAACCTTGTAGTCCGACCTCCTAATGGGGTAAAAATCGGCAAATCCTTCAATAATCGTATCTTTTGTGCTTGCGAGCTCTAAAACAAGCCCCCTGGCCATTTCAAGAGCGCGGAGTGTAAGTTTTGGAGATATATCATTTTCAAACCTGATTGAGGCATCAGTCCTCAAACCTATAGCTTTAGATGATTTTCTGACCGCTACTGGATTAAAATTTGCCGCCTCAATCACAATTGATTTTGTATTTTCATCTATTCTGCTTGAATTGCCACCCTTTATTCCAGCAATACCCACAGCGCCTTCGTTTTCTATAACTAGCAACCCTCCAGGCATTTCATACTCCTTGCCGTCCAAGGTTATAAGTTTTTCTCCTTTTTGACTCATTCTTACCCCGAAATCAATCACCCCATCTTTTTGATTAAGGCGACTTAAGTCATATGCATGAAGCGGTTGTCCCATTGAAAACATCACGTAATTGGTTATATCAACTACGTTGTTTATTGATTTCTGGCCTATGGATTTGAGGATTTCACGAAGCCATCCTGGGCTTTCTTTTATTTTTATATTTTCAATGACAAGCGCTGAGAAACGCGGACAGATTTTTTGGTCAATGTAATTAATTGTGACTTTCTTGGATTCTGGGATACCTGACAGCGGCTTGAGTTCATACTCTTCCTTGTTAAGCCTCGTACCGAGAATTACCGATATCTCTCTGGCAATACCTCTGTGCGACAGACAGTCATGGGCACGGTCAGGTAAAATTTTGATGTTGAAAACCGTATCTCCTTCAACAGCTTCAAAAGATTCAACCTCAAAGGAATGCATTGTGAGCGCACTGGAAATTTTTTCCGCTTCCGGCAGTTTTTCATCAAAGTACCTCTCTAGCCATTTATAACTGATAAGCATGTTCTTTTAATTGCCGGACTAAAACTGATTTATAAGCCGCAAATCGCCCGTATAAAGCGATCTTATATCACCTATCCCGAATTTAAGCATTGCCAGTCTGTCTATACCGCCGCCGAAGGCAAAACCGCTGAATCTCTTTGGATGAATGCCCATGTTACTTAAGACCTTAGGATGCACCATTCCTGCCCCCATTATTTCAATCCAACCAGATTGTTTGCATGTAGGACAACCACTCCCGCCGCATTTGAAACAGGACATGTCAATTTCAACGCCCGGTTCGACAAACGGGAAAAAACTCGGCCTGAATCTGATATCGGTTTTGGAGCCAAACAACTTCTCAAGGTAAAACTCAAGAACGAATTTTAAATTCGCTAGCGACACATCAGTATCAATATATAAACCTTCAAGTTGGAAAAATTGGGCTTCGTGGGTGGCATCTGTCGCTTCGTGACGAAAGGTTTTGCCAGGCACAATAATCCTGATCGGAGGTTTGTTTTTTTCCGCAAAACGTACTTGTACCGGCGAGGTGTGAGTTCGTAATAACTTACTACCAACAACTGATGACTTGCTATCTTTACCGCCTGCTAGTCCGTCATCGGCTGCCGACTGTTGGTTGTTGGTTTGCTTAAGCCAAAAAGTGTCCCACATATCACGAGCCGGGTGATGAGCAGGAATGTTTAGAGCATCAAAATTATAATACTCTGTTTCTATTTCAGGTCCGCTGACTGTAGAAAATCCAATTTGAGAAAAAATATAGGCTGTTTGCCTGATAATGTGGCTTATAGGATGCAGGTGGCCGTATGTGTCAGCTTCGTACTCTTTCATTTTGATGGTAACTGCTGGTAATTATATATAAATCTGGCCTTTTTTCAAAAAAGCAAAATATTGAAAAAAGCGCAAATAGATAGTATAATCGCTTAGTTTTAGAAGAAACTAATGTCCGACATTGCCCAAACAATTATATATCTGTCGCTTTTTATATCTCTGTATTTTGAGATATTCATGCTTCTTACTTATCTTGAGAGAAGGCATTCAATAAAGCAAGAAGAGGACAGACCTATGCCAACCGACCTTCCTGCAGTCAGTGTCATTGTACCCTGCTTTAACGAGGAACAAACCATAACCAAAACAATTGAATCCATTCTTGATCTTGATTATCCAAAAGAAAAATTAAACATAATAATCGTTGACGATGGCAGCACCGACAACACGCAGAATGTTCTAAACCGTTTTAGAAACAATAAACAAATTGAAATTCTAAAAAAAGAAAACGGCGGGAAATATTCGGCGCTAAATTTCGGGTTGAAATATGTAACCACGCCGTTTGTGGGTTGTCTGGATGCAGATTCGTTTGTTGAAAAACAAACATTGAAAATAATTATTTCCCATTTCACTAGTTCCGAAATAATGGCCGTCACTCCCGCGATAAAAGTCTTTGAACCCACAAGTATAATCCAGCTTATACAGAAAGTTGAATACTCGTGGGGAATATTCCTAAGAAAGATGCTCTCATTTCTAGGCGCAATATATATAACTCCAGGACCGTTTTCTATATTCAGAAAGCAGGTCTTTGATGAATTGGGAGGTTATAAGCACGCTCATTTCACAGAAGATTTTGAAATCGCTCTTCGTATGCACAGTAACCATATGAAGATAGTCAATGCCCACAATGCGCACATCTACACAGTTGCTCCATATACCCTAAAGAGTCTCTATAAACAGAGACTAAGATGGACCTATGGATTTCTGAACAATATGATTGATTACAGACACATGATATTCCGCAGGAAATTCGGCAATATAGGAATGTATATCCTTCCCATGGCAATTGTTTCAATATTTATCGCCCTTTATTTCACCGGAACGCTGATAGTCAACGCTGCAGTCAAGGGAGCCGAGAGGTTTGAGCAGATACAGGCCGCCGGTCTTAACTTGTCCATACCGTCTTTTGATTTATTTTTTATCAATATCAATCCAATTGCCATAGTCACGGCAGTAATACTTCTGGGAACACTGGCTATAATTTTCATCAGTCGAAAAATGACGTATGGGCGTGTATATTTGGGTCGAGATGTCTTTTATTTCTTGCTTTTTTATGGACTTATAGCGCCCTTATGGCTGGCTAAGGCCCTCTATAGCACCGCTTTCGCGAGAGATATAAGCTGGAAATAAAATGAAAAACCCGGATATAAGAAGATACTTAGTCGCTCTTGTAATAACTGCGCTAATTTTTATCACGGCGATTTTTCTGGCCGATTATATAAGTAGGAAGAAGGTCGCGGAAATCAGACTTATCCAAGACCAGATATCAACGGACATTCTTTCTTCCGAAGTCCAATCGTCTCTGCTTGAAGAATTTTCCTGCAAGGAGATCGGCAATACTATTCTTTCCAAAGAATTAAACCGCCTAGGAGAGAGGCTGTCATTCACAGAAGAAACAAGGGGGCCTGACGATGCGGAGGTTGAGGCCTTAAAAAAATACTACTCTCTGCTCCAGATAAAAGACTTCCTGCTTATGAAGAGAGTGAACGAGAAATGCGGGGCGGGGAATGTTTTCATACTCTATTTTTACAAGGAGAGTTGCGATGAATGCCAGAAACAAGGTTATGTCCTGACACGACTCAAAGAGGATTTCCCTCAGCTTCGGGTTTATTCATTTGATTACAACATTGACTTGCCTGCAGTAAAGACACTGATCTCTATCAACGAAATAAAACAGTCGCTTCCGGCTGTTTATATTGACGATAATATATTTTATGGTTTCCAGAGCATTGAAGACATAGAAAAGGCCATACCAATACTCAAAGAGTGGAAAGAAGAACAAGATAAACAAGCTACTAGCACAGAAGAAAGCTAGAAACAAAACCTCCGTTCTAAACGGAGGTTTTGTTTAGTCTTTGAGCCACCTCCCGGACTCGAACCGGGGACCTTCGCTTTACAAAAGCGTTGCTCTACCAACTGAGCTAAGGTGGCAAACAATGGGATAATACCACAAAAGACTATTTTGAATCACCTTTAAGGTTCTGATTAAAACTGCCGTTATTTGCGCTCTTTCTCTTGTGTTCTGTCATCGCTCTCATAAAGATTGACCCGCCGTTGCCGTGTTCAAGAGATTTTATGCCTCTCATTTTTCTCAAAAAGTTTTTGTACTTTCCGCCCAGAAAAAAACCAAATTGCTCGCCCATATTGAGAGTATGATGAGGAACGTCTTGTCGCAAAAAAACCATTATCCTCTCTCGCCTCTCAATCATTGCGTTGCGGCCGGAATCAAACAAATTTCTCATCGGTTTATCCAGCGCAACGAAGAGGCTGGAGACAAAAGTTTCTCTTCCCCTTTTTATCTCAAACGCTTTGTGGGCTATGAGAATAACAATCAATCCCAAAGAAATAAAAAAAGTGTATGTTAGAGTCATAATAATTTCCCCTACTGCAATGTGGAAAATCGGACAAAACGCCTTACTTCAATGCGTTCGCCAAATTTCTGCGTTGCGCTGTTTATCAAATTACGGATTGTCATATCCGGATTTTTGATGAATTGCTGGTCCAGAAGAACTTGTTCCCCAAAATAAGCTTTGAGCTTGCCTTCAATTATTTTTTCCTTCAGGTCTTTTGGCTTGTCAATAACTTCTTTTTCAAATATCTCCACTGCTTGTTTTTTTACGCTCTCTGTAATATCTTCCATTTTTAAGAATTGCGGGTCAGTTGCGGCAGTATGCATAGCAATGTCGTAAGCTAGGGCGATAAAATCGCTGTTCTTGGCAACAAAATCAGTTTCGCACGAAAGTTCAACTATTGCACCGATGCTACCATTGGCGTGAATATATGACTGGACTGCTCCGGATTTCAGGGCCCTGTTGGCCTTTTTTTCTGCGATATCGCTGCCTTTCCGCTGGAGTATAATAACCGCCTTTTCAATATTACCCCCCGCTTCCTCAAGAGCCCTTCGGCATTGCATCACCGATACCCCTGTTTTATTCCTAAGTTCTTTTACTTGTTCAGTAGTAATCATGGCACGAATTATATCAAAACTAAGCTAACCCCTAAAGGATGGCTTAGGAAATTATATCTAAACCACGTTTTTTTCTTTTGTCTCCTCTTTTGCCGTTGGCACCATTTTGAGACCGTTCTCGTAAGCAGAAACAATCTCATCAACAAAGTATTTTATGCTCGCCATTCCAGCATCATTTGCCGGAATGGGATAGTCAATAAATGATAGGTCGCAATCAGAACTTGAAAGAGATACTATCGGTATGTTTAGCTTCACTGCCTCTAGGACAGCATTTTTCTCCCTACGGGAGTCAATGATAAACAGAGTTTTGGGTAATCGAGTCAGATAAGACAACCCTCCGAAAAATCTCCCCAAATACTCTATTTCCCTGTCAATCAAAAGCCTCTCTTTCTTCGTATATTTTACCAATTCACCTTTTTCTTTCTGACTTACAAGCGACTCAAGTTTGCTTATCCTCTTCCGGATTTCAGAAAAATTTGTGAGTGTCCCGCCTAACCATCTGCCAGCAACGTACGGCATTTTTATTCTTTCTGCTCCGGCTCGGAGAGCTTCCTTGGCTTCGCTCTTGCCGCCGACGAACAGTATTACACCTCTTTCCTTTGCCACTCCCTCGACAAATTCCTTCGCGGAATCTAGAGAGGATTTGGTTTTCTCAAGATTAAAAATCTCGACTTTATTCTTGACTCCGAAAAGATACGGCTTGGTTGAAGGATGCCGGCGAGATTTGACCAACCCAAAATGTGCTCCTATTTCAAAAAGCTTGTCTAGAATTCCCGTTTCGTTTTTAGTTTCGGCTAATTTCATAAAACAAAAGCGCTCAAAATACTAACAAAGATAGAGTTATTCTGCAACCCCCGACTCCAGATCTTCGGAGGCCTGGTTTAAAGCTTCAATAATAGATGAAAGGTTGCCCGAAAAAATTAGAGGTATGTTATGCCACGTTTTTTTTATCCTGTGGTCAGTCACTCTGTCTTGAAGCACATTGTAAGTGCGGATCTTTTCTGATCTGTCGCCCGTGCCGATTTGTTTTTTCCTATGCGCAGATTCTTTTTTATGGTCTTCTTCTTCCTTAAGAGCGGCTAGTTTGGCCGTAAGAATGGACATTGCTCTCTCCCGATTTTTAGACTGGCTACGCTCCGCGGTAGACCTGACGTCAATGCCGGTGGGTTTATGTACAATGCGAACGGCCGTTTCTACCTTGTTGACATTCTGCCCGCCTTTTCCGCCAGCTCGAGAAAATTCAACTTCCAAGTCAGCTGGATTTATTTCTGACTTCTCTTTTTTTCTCATCGGCAAAATAGCCACTGAAGCGGTTGAAGTATGCACTCGGCCTGTTTTCTCCGTTTCTGGCACCCGCTGAATCCTGTGAACTCCGGTTTCAAAACGAAGTTCTTTGAAAACACCTTTGCCCTTTATCTCAAAAGCCGCCTCTTTGTAGCCCGCAAGAGCGCTTTTTGATTCATAGACAGGCATAAAAGACCAGTCCCTCATTGAAGCATATCCGTGATACATATCCGCCAAATTCTCCGCAAACAAAGCTGCTTCTTCTCCTCCGGCACCAGCCCTGACCTCAAGTATTATTTCATTGGCCTGCCAGCCGGTGGATTCTTCTGATTTTTCTTCGGCCAAAATAGCGTCCATTTGTTTAATAATGGTTTCTTTGCGTTTATTTATGATTTTCAGCTCATCACCGGCGAGCGGAGAGAGAGATTGGTCGTCCTTTAAAAGCAACTCAAGTTCAGCTTCATCTTTTAAAAGCTTTTCATACGATTGAACCAGAAAACTGGTTTTTGAATTGTTTCTGTATTTTTCCAGATCCATAAAATTGGCCAACAACCAACTACTTACAACCTACCACCGTAATCAGAATAGACATACAACAACTAAAAAATTGTATGCTTGCTGTAAATTGTTAGTTTTTTCTTTTGTTGGCGAGTTTTTTGCCTTTGGCCGCAGTTGCCTGTCTGGTCTTAAATTTCTCTACTCTGCCGGCAGTATCAATAATTTTTTCAGTTCCGGTATAGAAAGGATGGCAAGAGCTACAGATTTCAACCTCCAGTTTTTCCTTCGTAGAACCAACAGTAAAGGTGTTCCCGCAGGCGCAGACGACTTGGGCTTTTTCAAAATATTTAGGGTGTAAATCCTTTTTCATCGCCTGATGAATATAACAGAAAGATTAAACTAGCGCAATACGGACCATTAATAGTTTACCGATCTAAACACTCTGCAAAAAGTCTATATTGTCCTGAATTCCCTGCACTTTTGTCATAACTTGATCACCATAGAATGAGTTGGCAGGTCTTTTGCTGTCACAGCTCCTGCCAGAATAGTACCGACAAGCTGCATTTCTCTCCGAAGTAAAACTGCCGCTCACAGCCCCGAGGTCCGAAAGGTAGATTGCTGTTGCCATAATAGCGTGTTGGGGATCCCAAGGATTGGCCTGGTCGGCAAAGATATTGAACATACCGGCAATCCTGACCTTAAACAACTCCCAAGTAGAAGGAATAAATTGGGAAGGTCCCATGCCGCCGCCATATCCCCTGCTCGGCGACCAGGTATAACCTGGCGGACAAGAAACGGGAGTATTCTTCCAGTTTCGTCCGAGTCGGTCGGTTATAGCCAAAAACGGCGCAGTATCCCGAGGAGCTTTCATAACTTTCTCAAAAAAAGTCCCGGTATTTGTGCCCACACCATCTCCAGTTGTCGAATCAGTCATAAGACAAGACCCTTGATTTTTGCCCAGATCAGATTCTTGGGTAAGAATCGCCAAAATCAAAGCTGGCCTGATCCCTGCCTTCTGGCCGGCAACGTTGGCATATTCAAGGGCTTCTCCGAACGGAATGCCTTCCGTGTCACGCAGGTTAAACAAAGCAGCTCTTATCTGTGCCGCCTTTCTCTGGCGTTCTGCCAAGACTGCTTGGTAGGCTTTCTCTTCCTGTTTTGTGATGGTAAGGAGCTGTTTCTTCTCCGCTTCACTCTTGGCAACGGTTTGCTTCCTGGTTTCTACAACATATTTTGCGTCAATCTCCTGATTTTTCTTCAAATCAAGCTGTTTCTTCTCTTCTTCAGTGGCCGCTTTGACTTCTCTGATCTCAAAAAAACGCTCTTTCAGAGACCGTTTGATAGACGCAAAAGAATCCAGATCACCCAGAAAATCGGACAAATCCTGACCGGCTAAGACAATTTCCGCAATGGAATATGTGTCAATCTCATCTGTTTTACGTATAAGCTCCGCCAGTGATTCCCGCCCTTTTTCAATCCTTGTCTCAAGATCCTCTATCGTTTGAGTCTTATTGCCTATTTCTTTTGACAATTGATTTATGGCGATATTTTTCGCCTTTATGGTGGCCTCGGCTTCTTTTATCTTGGCGTTAAGTATCGTTATATCCCCCTCAATTGTGTTGGCCTTTTTTTTGGTTTCGGATAAAATGCCTTCCCATTTTTGTATATCTTTTTGGAGTTCGTCGTATTCAGCTTGAAGTTTCGCCTCTTGTTCTGCAATTTCCCTTTCCGTAAGGGCGTAAGAAAAATTCGCCTGGCCGAAAGCAAAGGAGACAATCAGAGCAAAGATGAAAAAATTGAAAAATTTAAAGACATTCATAAGAGATTCAGTAGCTACATTCTAACCCAAATTAGCCATTAAAAAAACGGCTCTTAGGCCGTATATAAGACGAACAAAGGCGGAAATTATTCCGCCTTTTTTTCTTCAGTGACAACTTCTGCCTCTTCTCCCTCCTTTTCCTTGCCCTTCTTTTCCACCTCTATAGAAGATATATCAACCGGCTCGGCTGGTTTTTCTTCCTCCTCCTTCGGTGCAGATACTGATGCGATTATTTCTTCTGGATTTTCGAGCAGAGAAACCCCGGGTGGTAATTCAATATCTTTTGCAGATATACGGCTCCCAATTTCAATTAGCTTTGATACATCAACCGCAATTTCTTGAGGCAGGTCCTTCGGCAAGGCTTCAATTTTCAATTCATATAAAACCTTAACCAAAATGCCTCCTTGTTCTTTCACCGCCGGCGCTATGCCGACGAAATTCAGAGAAATCTCAACTTCAATCTTCTTGTCCTTGTCAAACACGTAGAAGTCCGCATGTCTCGGCAATTCGGTTACCGGATCAATATCAACATCCTGTATGATAGCGTCCAAAGTCGCCCCTCCACTCCTTTTCAGACTTACCACGGATGATTCACCAGCCGCAAGCCAGACTTTTTGAAAATCTTTCAGGAGAATAGTTATCGGCGTGGATGCTTCTTTCCTGCCATAGAAAACAGCCGGCAAGAACCCCTCCTGACGAAGCTTGTCCAAAGAGACTCCTCCGTCCCTGTCTTTTACTTCAATAGAAAACATACGGGAGTATTATACCGACTATTATTAAAAACACAATCACCGTTAAAGAGTTTTTATCAGGTGTTTTTTTAGATAATCTATTGATCCGTTAACTTTTTTGCCCGGGTTAAATATATTTTTTGGGTCAAAAATGCGCTTAGTTTGGGAGAATAAGCCGAGAATTTCTGGATTGTACATTTTGGATAGAAAAGGTGTTCTCACTATTCCATCATTGTGTTCTCCGGTAATTGAGCCACCATATTGCGCAACCAGGTCATAGACCTTGTTTGAGACTTCAAGTATTATTTTTTCCGTGCTTGGATCGCTGACATCCATCAGGGGAATTATATGAAAATTGCCGTTGCCCGCGTGGCCGGCAATAGTGTAGTAGAGATTGTAATCATCAAGAATTTTCCTCATTTTAGGCAAAAATTCCGGCAAGAATTTCGGTTCAATCACCACGTCGTCAACAAACGGCGCCGTTCTCTTGCCTTTCACGTGTTTGCGAAGAAGATTAAAGCTCTCTCTTCTGATTGCCCAGTATTTCTCCGACTCGTCTTGGTCTTTGGTTCTGTGCGTTCTTAAGTTAAATCTGGATATGATTTTCTCCAGTCCATCCATCTTACTATCAATCTCTTGGCTGTTATCCCCGACGAATTCAACGAGAAGCATTAGTTTTGGAATTCCACTAGAGAGCATAATCAGCCCTTCGGGAATAAAAGACATAGCCATTTTAAAAAAATGCTTGGTTTTCATCGTCTTAAGCATTTCTGGGAAAAATCTCATACCGAGTTTGAGCGTTGCGTCGTCATAAGATTCAAGAGTTTCCGGCTTTAGAGTCAGGATAACGTTCACAAGTTCTGAAAGCGGTTCCAGATTTTTTAAGAAAATAACAAACAGTTTTGACTGTTTCTTGACCGGTATAAGCCGCAAGGTGGCCTCTGTTACTATGCCGAGTGTCCCTTGAGAGCCGACAAGGAGTTTGGTTAGGTCAAATTTTCTTTCTTCTCCAGACTCTAGGGCGTGGCCGGGGTAAACATTCCACAAATAATATCCGGCAGAGTTTTTTGAAACTTTGGGCTTGCTTCTGTCTATCAGCTCCTTGTTGTCCTCAATGAGTTTATGCATCTGACGATAGATTTGGCCTTCAAGGTCGTCCTGACCTTCCTTTTTTGACAATTCGCCTCCACTTAAAGCTCTAAACTCATACTCGTTGCCGTCGGACAAAATGACATTTAGGCTTTCAATAAAATCCTCCATCTTGCCGTGAGACAGCGTCTTCTCGCCGGCAGCGTTGTTTCCTATCATCCCGCCAATGGCGCATAGATTTTTTGACGCTGGAAAGCACGGTAAAATCAGACCGCGTTTTAGGGTTTCTTTTTCAATATCCCTATAAGGAGTGCCCGGGAGCACGGTTATATGGTTGCCCTCAAAGGATACTATCCCGCTCATATTGGCCGATACGTCAAGAACAATTGATTCGTTAAGAGAACCGCCGGACATGCATGAACCGCCGGCTCTGACGGACACCGACAGAGATGAGTTTTTTTCTTTATTGGCAGAGACATACCTTATGACCTCCCTTATATCTTGAGAGTCCTTTGGCAAAACAACCAGAGACGGCTTCACTTCAAACAAACTAGCGTCGCGGCTGTATTTCAGAAGCGATTTCTCGTCGGTGAGAATCACGCCTTTCAATATTGATTTCAATTCTGCTTCCATATATGTCCCAAGAATTCACACAAAGACCTCATTCGCCCGAAAACAGGCGGATTCTGTCCTCTACAATTTTCTGCATCGCCTGAACTGCGCCCTTCATTATCTTGTACGGAGCCACCTCTTCAGGATTCTCTTGCAAATCCTTTTTTAGAGCATCTCGAAAAGCGATTCTTATCTCCGTGCTTATATGAACTATTGATATCCCCGCCTCAACTGCCTTTTCAAAATCACTAGAAGTGCTACCGGATCCGCCATGCAAGACCAAAGGCACCTTAACCGCTTTTTTTATAGCTTTGATTCTTTCTATATTGATTTCGGGATTAACTCCGCTCCGAAGTATACCGTGAAGTGTCCCGACTGCCGGCGCCAGCATATCTATTCCAGTTTCTTTTACGAACTTCTCCGCTTCCTCCGGTTTGGTCAACGTTTCTTCTGACAGACTAGCTCCTTCTGGAATTTCATCCAATACCTTAGAAGACTGGCCGATATAGCCGAGTTCGGCTTCAACCAAAATTTCGGGATTTACTGACCTGGCATATTCAACGCATTTCTTTGTTTCCTTAAGATTTTCTTCAAAAGACAGTTTTGCGCCGTCAAATATTACCGAGTCAAACCCCGCATCTATTGCTTCTTTCACTCTATCAAATGAATATGTATGGTCAGCATTGAGAAAAATTGGAACCTGAAATTCATCTCTAACACTTGAAACCAGCGCTTTCACTTGTTTGATGCCAAGAAAGTCCCTTTCCCCTTCCGAAACCCCTACAATTACCGACTTGCCTGTATTTTGCGCAGCATGCACGACCGCCCACAAACCCTCTATATTTGAAATGTTAAAATGTCCAATGGCATAATTGCCCGCCTGCGCATCACTTAGGCATTGCCTTAGAGTTTTTTCCATCAAGTTTATTGTATCACAGACATTTAAGCGTGGTATAATTTTATTATGAGTTCACATTTCGATTTTGTTGCTATCGGTGATATAACGACAGATGCTTTCATCCGGATAAAGTCCGCCGAAACTAGCCGCGACAAGCGAAAACTTCTGCTTTCTTTTGGCGACAAGGTGCCTTATGAGTTTGTGGAAGTTGTCCGCGCTGTCGGCAATTCGCCGAATGCGGCGGTGGCGGCCAAAAGACTCGGACTAACTTCGGCGCTTGTTGCCAACGTCGGCGATGACCATAATGGCGGGGAGTGTTTGGCAACGCTTAAACGCAACGGTGTTTCAATAGAATTTATAAAAGCCCACCAGCATAAAGAGACGAACTACCATTATGTATTGTGGTTTGAAGACGACAGAACGATTTTGGTGAAACACCACGAATACAACTACAAACTGCCCGATTTGGATGAGCCAAGATGGATATATCTAAGTTCGCTTGGAGAAAAAACTCTCTCCTATCACAAAGAGATTGCCGGCTTTTTAGAAAATCACCCCAGTACAAAATTGGTCTTTCAGCCGGGAACTTTCCAGATGAATATGGGCGTGGATAATTTGAAAGAAATTTACAAAAGAACAGAGATATTTTTCTGCAATGTAGAGGAGGCAAAAAGAATTCTTGGAATTATAGAAGAGGTAGATATAAAATTGCTTTTGCAAAAAATACACGAACTCGGTCCGAAGCTCACCGTAATTACTGACGGCAGAAAAGGCGCTTATACTTTTGACGGACAAAAAATGCTCTTTATGCCTCTGTATCCAGACCCAAAACCGCCATACGATAGAACCGGCGCAGGAGACGCTTTCTCTTCCACATTTACGGCAGCAATTGCACTAGGCAAAAGTGTTGAGGAGGCACTTATGTGGGGGCCAATCAATTCAATGTCGGTTGTTCAGTACATCGGCGCCCAGCGCGGACTTTTAGATAAAGAAACTATAGAAAAATACTTGCGCGAAGCACCCGAGGATTATAAGCCAAAAATTATTTAGCTTTCGGAGCGACAAATCCTATTATATACAAAACCCCCGCGCTGTGTAAGCCGCGGGGGCCGGAAACCATGTTCCAGGGGACTAGGAGGACCCAAGAAACCGGTGGCCATGTACTACTTGCCTGCCTGCGCAGGCAGGCGAACGCCGCCGAACTGGACGCTCCGACTCCACCTGCTACCGCTACCGCGGCGGCGGACAATACCGACCTCACGCCCGGCGTCGTCGCGGTCGAAGAGCGCGTAGCAAGCACATCCACGCTTGTCACGCCACTGAACAGCGACAGGACGCTTGTCTGCGAAGGCTGGATCGTCAGCCATCACCTGGGTCACAGCGTAGGGGTCCGGTCGGAGGTTGCGGGCCTCGTACTCACGGTCGAGCTCATCGACCCTATACAGCTTCCCGCTTTTGCTGTGTTTATAAAGACCCGCTTTTATTTCCAGTTTTTTCTTCATCTTCGTTGTTTTAGGTTAATTTATAGAGTTTCATTCAACAACACAAAGCAATCCTGCTTGATTATATTTAATATTACCAATAACTTTTCCGCTAATTCCACCATCTAACTGATCTTGAATGGTAACAATTTTCCCACTGAGGTTATTACATTCTTCCTCTGTAATACCGTTGTTACTAATACCGTTGTTACTAATACCGTTGTTACTAATACCGTTGTTACTAATACCGTTGTTACTAATACCGTTGTTATTTTTACGATTTATGACTAAAATCAGGCTACCAAATATAGCAATAATAATTAAAATATAAATTATCTTTTTCATTTTCCTACTTCCTTCTAATTACTTCTTTTACAGCTTTTACTATATCCTCAACTTCCATTCCGTAATGTTTTAAAAGTTCGGCGGGTAAGCCCGATTGTCCAAATTTGTCCTGCACACCAATAAATTCTTGCGGCACTGGGCAATTTTTGACCAATACTTCAGCAACTGCAGACCCCATCCCTCCATTTACCTGATGCTCTTCCACGGAAACAATCGCACCCGATTCACGAGCTATAGATATAATCGTCTCCGTATCAATTGGTTTTATAGTCGCCAAATTAAGAACCTTGACCTTTACTCCTTCATTTTCAAGCTGGCGCGCGGCTACAAGGGCTTTATGCACCAGAGCTCCTGTCGCGATTATTCCAACTTCCGGTTTCCCATCACAATTATAAAAAATCTGCGCCTTGCCGATTTCAAAAGGTGTTGCTTCTGTCGTAATGACAGGCGTCTTCTCTCGAGCCAGACGAATATATGTTGGTTCTTTCGTTTTTGCCATAGCAAGGGTCGCTTTTTTCGCTTCAATAGCGTCGCACGGAGATATCACCACCATATTGGGAATTACTCTAGTCAGAGCAATATCCTCAACTGCTTGATGCGTCCCGCCATCCGGCCCCACAGAGATTCCCGCGTGAGAACCGGCAATTTTTACCGGTCTGTCATTGAAACAAATCGTCGTCCTTATTTGTTCCCAATTTCTGCCCGGGGAGAATGTCGCATAAGATGTAATGAAAGGAATCTTGCCCATAGCCGCCATACCCGATGCAACCGTCGCCAGATTCTGTTCAGCTACGCCTATTTCAACAAAGCGATTGGGGAAGCGGTTTTTGAAAAGATGCATCTGGGTGGATTCTGTGAGGTCCGCGCAAAGTCCGACAACCCGCTCGTCAATTTCCCCAGCGGCAAGCAAACCTTCGCCAAATCCTTTTCGGATTGGCACTTGTTCTACATCAAGATCAAAAACTTTAGGATTTAATTTAGCTTCAGAATTTAACATGGTTTTATTTTTTAGAAATTAGATCAATTAGAAATTTTTTGTTCTAATCCTGATGATATCCTCCCTTTATCTTCCCTCCCAAACTGCGAAGTTCTTTGAGTGCCCTCTCCCCCTCTTCTTTGTTTGGCGGTTTGCCATGCCATTCAAATTTCCTTTCAAATTCAGCAACTCCCTTGCCCGGAATTGTATGAGCGATAATCATGCTCGGTTTTTCAAATACCGCTTTTGCTTCATGTATTGCATTATTCATATCTTCAAAGTCATGCCCGTTGGCTTCTATAACATGCCAGTTCCAGGCGCGCCATTTGTCAGCTAGAGGTTCAAGTGGCATTATGTCTTCTGTAAAGCCGTCTATCTGGATATTATTTCTGTCCGCGACGGCAATGATGTTGTGAAGTTTTTCCTTTCCGGCAAGCATTGCCCCCTCCCAGGTATTGCCAGCATTCATCTCTCCGTCGCTCATTAGACAGAAGAAGAATCTCTGCGAAGATCTGCCGCTATCCATCCTGTCAGCGAGAGCCATACCAACAGTCTGTGAGAGTCCGGAACCCAAAGGGCCTGAACTGTTTTCTAACGCTGGAAAAAATTCTCGGTGAGGATGCCCTTGAAATTTAGTTCCGAATTTTCTTAGCGTCTGTTTAAATTCGTCTACGGATACGTATCCCGCATAAGCCATAGTAGCGTATAGCACCGGACATATGTGCCCGTTGGAGAGCACTAGTCTGTCCCTGTCTTCCCATAAAGGATTTTGGGGGTCGTGGCGGAGAACATGAAAAAAAAGCAAAGTGAAAATATCAGCCATGCCCAAAGGTCCCGCCGTGTGGCCGCTTTTTGCTTCAATTAGAGCTTCAATTATAGTCTGGCGGATGAGATTGGCTTTTTGTTCAAGAAATTTTATTTTGTCGTCGTCCAGATTGTCCATTAGAGGTTTTTGAAGAAATCGTAAGTTCCTTTTATGTTATCGCTTTTAAGCAAAGCAGAGCCGACAACGAGCCGATTCGCCCCTGCTTCTACCAAGCGTGGCGCCGACTCTTCATTCACTCCGCCGTCAATGCTAATTATAAGTTCTCTGTACTTCTGCCGCAAACTTCTTACTTTACCCAATACCCTCTCATCAAACGGCTCACCCTGATAACCAATGTGCGCTATACCCATAAGTTGGACAAAATTAATTTCTCCAATCATTTTTTCCACGGCAGAAATATCCGTATCAATATTTAGAGCGACGCCAATTTCGGTATTTATAAGCGAATCTTTGTTTGAAAATTTTTTGACAAATTCGGATATGGTGTTTTCGGCAACATCCGCCGACGGAAAAGACTCATAGTGGACTATCACCCTAGCTGCACCGGCAAAAACCCAGTTGTCAATTAGGGTTTCGGGTTTTAGGGTCATTAAGTCAACTTCAAAATCCAATTTTTCCCAAAAAGGCAGGCTATCTTCCTCTTTTATAATTCTAGAAAAATCGGGGTCCGGTATATCAATCATTGGCCAGGATTTTTCCGCAGTTAATTGGCCGTCCAAGACGTCAATTTGAACAAAAGACACCAACTCGGAGACTAAGGAGAGTTTCTCCTCCAAGTCCGAAAAACTTTTGGGTATTATTGCTGGAATTACATCTGCCATCCCGTTAGAAATTCGCTATAGTACTACTCGTGCGCCCGCTCCATTTTGGCAATTCTTCTTTTATGCCGCTCGCCGTTTGAAAATGGAATTTCAAGCCAAGACCTCACCGCATCTACGGCTTCTTCGTCTGTAATGAACCTCGCACCCAAAGCCAGCACATTCGCGTCATTGTGGGTCCTAGCCAGATCAAGTATTGATATATTGTTCGTTAGAGAGCGCTTATCGCCATAGTAAACTGCCGCCCTGACATGGTGAAGCCTGTTTGCCGTCATCGCTTCCCCCTGTCCGGATCCGCCAAGAATCACCCCTCTGACGCCTTGCGGGTTTCTGGAAACTTCTCTGGCTACAGGAATAACAAAATCTGGGTAGTCATCTGATTCATCATATTCATAAGCACCGCAATCAACCACTTCATAACCAGCTTCTTTTAGATAAGAGATTATTCTCTCTTTTTGTGCTAAACCGGCGTGATCTGTACCTATAAAGATTTTCATTATACTAAAAATTAATTATATCAATCCTTTTCCCCCTTAAGAATTATTCTTTTATCAAATCCTCCTCTTTCTTCTTTCTTTTGAATTCTAAGTTTTTCAACGTCTTTAAATTCATCCAAGATTTTTAGTGATTCAACAACCTCCACAACATCAGCTAGTTCACCCATACTTTCTTCTTTCATAAATTCATCCACTTCTTCTTTGAGTTTTTTTATGAGTTCATTTCTATATTCCTCCGTAGATGCAATCCTCTTTTCATATGGTATACCTTTCAAATCAAGAGTTTCCGGAATTCTATCCCTGACCAATTTATTGTATTTTTTCATACTAATTATATTCCCTGGCCTGCTTTCACCACATGTTCCAAAAGAGTATATGTATACCCCATTTCGTTGTCATACCACGCCAGAACTTTCACTAGATTGCCGCCGACAACCCGGGTGAGGGACAAATCTGCTATAGCGCCATAGCGACTCCCTATTATGTCGCTTGATACCAGCTCTTCTTCGGTAACGGAGAAAACCTTCTTCCAACGTTCTTCTTTAGATGCATTTTTCAGTATCTCATTCACCTCTTCTTTACTGGTCATTTTCTTTGAGATAAACGTAACATCCACCATTGAACCGGCGATTACAGGAACCCGCATAGCCACCCCGTCAAAAAGGCCGGAGAGCTTGGGAAAAGCTTTCGTAACCGCGATTGCCGCACCCGTTGTGTTCGGCACGATATTGTGCGAAGCGGCTCTTCCTTCCCGAACATTATGTTTGTTCGGCCCATCCACCGTGGGCTGGCTGTTTGTCATGGCGTGCGCGGTGTTTAGAACCGCCTTCTCAATACCTAACGCTTCATCAAGAATTGCTATAAGTGGACTTGCCGCATTTGTAGTGCAAGAGGCATTTGAACTTATAACACAAGTTGAGAGTTGCGACTCATTGACACCCATAAGCACAGTGGCCCCGGGGATTTCCGGATGCGGGTCATCTTTCATGGGAGCGGTAACTATCACTCTCTTTGCCCCTGCATCAAGGTGAGTCTTTGCTTCTTCATAAGTAACAAAAAAACCGGTTGATTCCACCGCGACATCAATGCCAAGCTCGGCCCATGGCAACTTTGCGGGTTCTTTTTCAGAAATAAATTTTATCCTCTTCCCGCCCAGATTAAGAACATCACTTTCAACAGACACTTCAAACGGCGCCTTGCCGTAAACGGAATCGTACTTAATTAAATAAGCTATATTTTCAATATCGCCGAGATCATTCACGGCGACGATTTCTATTTCTTCCCTCTCAATGGCCAACTTTATGAAAGCACGGCCTATGCGTCCCGCACCGTTTACAGCAACTTTGATTTTTTGCATACGTATTTATTATACCCCATTAAATAAAAGGTATTAACCCCAGGGCAGGACCTTGGGCCCGATTTGGAGCTCTCCGCCAGCCGGCGGAGAGCTCGCACGGGTTCGCCCCAGAGGGGCGGGGCATTAAACCTTTTTTTGCTCTCCTCGGCTCGGTGCTGGAAAGTCTGCTGACTTTCCAGCACCCTCGCTCTACGTCGGCAATAAAACATGTCAGACAAACGGTGATATTTTAGTATTTATCTAACGGGGCAAGCCGAAAAGATTGATAGATATCTCAAAAAACCACCTTGTCTCCTATTTTTATGCCGAAATTTTCGACCGAACCAGCCGGAATTTCCAATATATACAAAGCCGGAACCCTTGGAGTAAACACCGCCGGATACGTTTCCGGAGTTAAATTGGTTTTTATATCAACAACTTCTCCATTTTTATCTATCCAGATTGCATCCAAAGCAAATTTCATGTCCTTCATCCATATGCTATATATTCCGCTTGACTGAAAGGTGATCAGCAAACCCTGATGGCTCTCAATTGGCAACTGGTCCGATAACCCCTTCGCCTGTTCTTCCGGAGAGTCGGCAATTGCCACATTGATAAAGTCATCCCCTACTTGTATCCTATCGGTGAATTCAAGGGAATTATTCCCTACATCGCGGCCGTCATGCTTCAGGGCAAAAAAACCAAACAGAATAACAGCAATGAGAAAAATTATTCCAATTACTATTAACTGACGGCTATTATTCATTGATAGACTTATTATAATCTAAAGTATAAGACATCAGGTATTTTTTTATAAAAGAGAAAAGACGGCTCGCAACAAAGGCAACGGCTAGACTGAAAACTAATGACAATATTGCCGATATGTAAAAAGCTGGATAAAATTCACCGACTAGAGCTGGAATTTTTATTGTAAACATTTCCGTAATCGGGAAATGGAGCAAAAAGATCCACAAGCTCAAACTTCCGAATAATACAAAAAGTTTTGCGATAAGTCCGGAATAATATTTTTTGTATATCTCAAAGAGAATCACGAAAACGGCAGTTCCATAGATCAGCTGGGTGTTGTAATAATATCCTGGGTCAAGAAGACAAATCAACAAGTACAGCAATACAAGGACTGAACACAATTTAATTTTCTTCTTATCAATTCCTTTTTTGGCTGATTCGGCAATAAGCTGGTTTCGGTGAGTAAGACCGTATGCAAAAAAGAACAAATATTGCCCGAAAAACGGAACCCCGCCGAGACTAAGAAGAGCGGGCACTAGAAAAGAGACCCAAGAAATGACAAAACTTATCGGCAAAAGATATTTGTTGGTGCGAAACTTTGAAAGAAACGGAAATATAATATAGAACTGCAAAAGTATAATAATAAAATAAAACGGCGGTAAGGAGTTTCCCGTCAGTAAATTGTAAGCAAACTCGCTGAAAGAATCCTGGAAATAGAAAGATAGGAAAGATACGACCAAAATATAGGGCAAAAATACTCTTATTAGTTTCGTCCTGTAAAATTTTGCCAAACTCTTAAGAGACAGATCGCCGATTTGAAGCAGTGCGCCAGAAACAATAAAGAATATTGATATGGCAAAACGGGAGACATTGTTTACAAAAAACAAGAAGATGTCGCTTCTGTCGGGATTGCTCAAAATATAAACCCAGGCGACGTGGATAATTACCACGGCCATTATCGCAACGCCCCTTAGGAAATCAAATACAGGCAACCTGTCACCTGTGGGCCTTGGCTCCTTATGCGATTCCTGGTTATAAAAAAACATCCGCCGGAAATAAGGAACCAAAACAACAATGATAGACAATACAAGTAAATTACCGGCATCCATATATAACTATAATAATACAAAACCCCTCGCAGTCCGCCAGTGGCGGCGCGAGGGGTTTTGCAAGAATATCTACTTATTCTGGTCGTCTCATCGGACGAGCTTCATTGACAGTCAGAGTTCTGCCCTGGAAGTCTTTTCCATTGAGCAGATCAATAGCCGCTTGGGCCTCCTCATCAGTCGCCATTTCGACAAAGCCGAAACCTTTCGACTGATTGTCCCTCGTAGGATCTCTCCTGATCTGAAGGTCAACGATAGTGCCGGCTTTCTCAAAGGCGCTACGAAGCTCATCTTCTGTAGCCGCCCACGGAATACCGCCGACAAACAATCTCTTGTTCATTTAACTTACTTGTCTAGTCTTTTACTTCTACTGATGTAAGGCGACTAGAAACTCTCTTGCTTTTTTCTCGATGAGACACAAATGCGTACACACCCTAAGAAAACCCTGGGAGACACAACTTACATAGGAGCTATTCTACCAGATTTGGAACAAAAGTCAAAAGCACTATCCACCGACTGTGGTTTAATCAATCTCAACAGTGTCAACAATCTCCCGCACCAAGCCGTCGCGACCTTGGGAAAAAGTCTGATTAAACGGGCTAAAGATGAGCAGGGCGCTTACTGTCCCCGAGCTTTCGTCCGAGACATTAAAAGCAAAGACCGGCCCGCGCAGGTCTCCACTATTTGGCTCAATGCCGCGAATATAAAATATCTCGCCCGTTACTCCCGCGCTGGAGGTAAAGGAGCTAATATCCTCTATGAGCAAACATTTGGATTCTGATTCAAGCTGTTCGGCGCACAGAAGTCTTGAACTGTCCAAGACAAATTCTTCATAACTTTGAAGCTCAGATTCTCCAGCATTGTCCAGAACCACTCCTTCCAGAACTACCTCTTCACCGCCGTTAATTATTGAAAATTGCCTATCACTCAATTTTTTTGCGGATAAACTACTTTTAAATGACAGGGAGAAACCGTATTTTTCATTTGTAAAAACTTCTTTTTCGGCAACTTTGGTCTCCAGCACGCTGCCTTCCGGCACAACTTCCTTTTTGGAGAATTTGTCCCGAAACAAAAAAGCGGCCAGAATAATTATGATGACAACAAGCAAACTTATTAAAAATTTTGTTCCTTTGTTGTTTGTCATGTTTTTTATTATTTTAGGTCAATTAGAAACTAGGCTTGCCCGTTCAAATTTTATAAAGTAAAAATTGTTCGGGTTAATTAGAAATTTTTACTTGTCTTTCTCCAGGTCCAGACATACCGAGTTTATACAATACCTTTTTGTTACTGGTTTGCCGTCTTGACGAAGTATCTGGCCATCCACCTGTCCTGAGCTTGCCGAAGGTTCGTCAAACACATGGCCCAAATGAGAACCGCACTTCTTGCACCTGACTTCTGCCCTCGCCATGCCATAAGAGCGGTCTTCTACGAACTCAACGCTTCCAGGTATTGCCGAGTCAAAGCTCGGCCAGCCAGTGCCAGAATCAAACTTCGTATCAGACGAGAAAAGTTGCGAGCCGCACACCCTGCACTTATACATTCCCCTATCTTTGGTATGAACATATTCGCCGGAAAATGGCGCCTCTGTCCCGCCTCGGCGAAGCACATTATATGCTTCAGCGGAAAGCTTCTCTTTGATTTCCTCTTCGGAGATTTTTTTATCTTCTGACATCAAAACTGCTAGTTCATTCCACCCTTGCCACATTTATCGCAGTTTCCATGTTTTCCATGGTCACACCAGTAGCCCTTGCGCTTGCCAACCATCCACAAACCGATAATGATGACAACTACCGGCCAATAGAGTCCTGTCGGCAACTCGGCGATTACTCCCATGTTCTCAAGGAAGAACCAGGAACCTACAACAACAAGAAGGTATCCAAAAAACATATTGTTTTTAAATTAGCTTATATATATCAAATTATAACACATTAAAATCAAAGTTAAGAAACAGAAAGGGCGCTCGACGCATCGAGACGCCCCGTACTGACTGTGTTTATCGTAACTTCGCAACTTCGTCCATAAGTTGCTTGACCAACTCAACATCAACCGGCTCACTGGGCCGCACACCACTCCTCTTGAATGCTGTGCCAACAATCGCGCCGTCAGCAATAGCAAGTTGCGCCTGTACATTCTGTGGAGTCAGGCCACTTCCTATGACGAGAGGATGCTCGCCTATTGCCTCCCGCGCAACGCGAAGGTCATCAAGAGTCGCAGGATCACCTGTGACTTGCCCAGTTACTACCACTGCGTCCGCAAGCGACATTGCTTTCCTTGCGCATTCCGCGAGTGAGCAAGTCGGCTCTAGGAGCTCATAGTATTTGGGATGAATGCCGCCGAAGACCGCGACGCTACGATAGCACTCTCGTGTTGCTAGGTAATCATCAGGATCAACCGACTCGCAACCACCGAAGTCGCCGGTGATGTGGTCCATCTGGATGAACACGCCGCCAGTAGAAAGTGCTACCGAGAACGACTTCCAGTAATCATTCGGGAGGATGTTGATGCCGACGGGGACTTTCGAGTGCTTCTTGACTGCGATGGCGATTTCGGCGAGCCGTTCCGCCATCTCATCAGTAGCACAGTTCGCGTCGAGATACCCGCAGTCATAGTTCTCTACGAGTAGTGCATCTACACCACCCCGCTGGAGCCGTTCAGTGTCTTCAAGGGCTTGGTCAAGTTGCCGTTGACGTTTACCATCGAAGACATGAACCATTGCGATGATCGGCTTTTTCTCGGCAAAGAGCTGCCAAAACAAAGACGTGGTCAAGTGCCACCTCCTATTCAGTTCTCTGTGTACTATGCCTAATCAGAATGTTAGTAAAATAGCTATAAAAGTCAACAAAAAAACAAAAAACTCTTCAAATTTCCGCAGAGATACTCTCTGCCAGACAAATTCCTGGATTTGTTCGCGTTCCTCAATTGAAAAATGTTTATATTTCATCACTTCATTTTACAGAAGTGGTGCAATTACTTGTTGAACTAGCTGTTCGGATAAGGGAGAAAATACCGTTGACTATCCGAACTTATAAAAGAGCTCTATACGCTGGGTAGTTATCTTTTATAACTGTTTTCCACCCTGTTGTCTCATTCGTCCCACCAATGTCTCCTTTTGAGTATACAAGAAGCACATGTACAACCGCGCTACTTTTCTGCACCACGATAATGCACCTATTCCCCGAAGCATGCCTAGATTTTCCAGGCCCTGCGATTCGAAATTCTGTTTTACAAATCTTTATGTCGCCAGCATCGCAGATTATCTCCACAATACTATTAATTCCGATTAGTGATTCTATGCGCTTAAATTGCTCTGCGATAGCGTTCCATGTAATATCCCAAGCATTTTTATGCTTTTTCTTAAATTTTGAGATGTAATGTCGTTCGGCAAATTTTTCTACAATGACCGCATAATTAGTAGACATACTCCTGATTTTCCTGTGTGATTAGTTCGTAAGGAATAACCTCATCCGGCGCACACAGTTTGTACGGGAGCTGTTCATGCGTAAAATCGACAATTTCCTGAGTTCTTTTACCTTTCCATTTTGTGGAAATCTTTTTCATAAGCTCTACTTCTTCACCTTGCAGAAGATCAAGCTTATGACGGATTGCTCCCGCACCAATAGACACAAGCATTGCTTCTCCCTTGCGATCTATCGTTATCTTTCCTTCCTCCTCAAGTTCGTCGAGCGCACGGAAGTACGAATCAGGGACCGGCCCGTAGGCACGACGTAAGTACTGCATTCCACTCATGCTTTCCAGTTTTTTGTAATACCAAGCAAAGTCGGCAAGATAGAGAAGTTTTGCAAGTTTCGTTTTCGGCACTCGTCCATCTGTTGATACTGGAGATTTGAGATACGCAAGAATCATCTGCTTGTATTTTTCATACTGCGGAGCAGTTACTTTTGAAAGTTCTTCAATTGAAATGCCATACAGTTCGCATAGTTTTTCTGCTTCCTGTAATGTCATTTCGCGTATTCCACGCTCTACAGCCATGTAGGATTGACGTGAAAGTCCGAGTTTTTCGGCTACTACTAACTGCGAAATGCCCTTCTTTGTTCTAAGGGCTTTTATAAATGATGCGTATTTAGTGCTCATGTCTAAAGTGTACATAATCTGTGTATAAAATGCAAACACAACATGTTGATATTATTGACATCTAAAATACTAGGAAATATAATACTTTTGTCGGCTTAGTCGAACCGAAAATATTATTTAGCAAAAGTTCACATGAAAACAAATAAGATAATCATCAATAGTGCGAAAAACAAGGAACTATATGTCACAGTGAAAGGAAAAAACAACAAAATTATCGCCACTACCGAGACTTACAAAAGAATGCAAGGGGCAACAAATGCAGCTGAAGCCTTAAAAAAGGTTGTAAAAAATGCTGTGATTGTAGACAAGACAAAGAGAGGCTAACTTGAGCAAAAGTTACCAGCCTATAGAGAGCTCGCGGAGAAGGAGAACTGATTGAGTTACTGCTATTCACCAACGGCACTAGAAAAGTATGCCTCGCTCACGCAAAACCGCACATTGTGCGGTTTTGCGTCACAAGGTCACCTCATTAATTTTTTTCATAATTCTATCTGTTTCCACTAGAGCTACAATAATCTTTTGATAATACTCAATATCACCATTTGAAAGCGCGCGGCCCTTGCGATCTTTAAGCCACTTTTGCGCGGGTTGGTAGCCGCCGATGTGGAGGTTCCATGCTACTTCAGGAACATTTCCGAAGTACTGCTCGGAGTTAATATATACGCAGTCGTTTTTGTATGAGATTTTTTCAACAATATCGGAGCCGGAAACCGGATATGTCGTAATAAGCTCATTCACCTTTGGCGACTCAAGAAGATGAATTTCCCTCAATTCACGGCCGAGCGCGACCAATCCTTCAAACTGTTTTTTGTCTTTTGGATAAGGCACACAGGGAAAATCTATTTTGAGAAATTCTTTATACTTCTCGCGATAACTCGGCGAATGCAAAACGGCATAGAGGTAGTCAAAAATATCTTCGGGCGCAACTTTACCAACAATTTTTCCAATCTCACTAACGATTTCTGTTTTAAAATTAAGTACCTGTATGTCGTTATCAAATGTATAGAGCGGGAATACATAAGTCTGGTCGCTTGCGACGTGAATATCAGAAATCAATCTAGTTACAAATACACGATCAAATAATTGATTGGCGGGGATAGTCCGACTGGAAAGCAAAGATAAGTTTTCTTTTTTCACAATGCTTCTATTCGTCTTTTCTCTTGGATAAGCAATAAAACCTTTTGAGTTTCCAGTGTATGCCGTATAACGCATATCGAATGGTCTGTACTGAATTTGCTCAATACTATAATCTTTTCGCAAATCGTCTTGTGCCCACTTTATTTTCCAATCTCTTCCATCTTCGGGTAGTTGATACTTTTCACCTACCTCCTTTTCCGAGAGATTCCGAAAATCCATTACTACTTTTTCTAGGTCATTTGCTAAAAATTGGATTACCGTGCCATCTCTCTTTGTTTGAATACCAGAATTATTATGTAAAAATAGCTCATCAATCTTAAATCCTTTTTCATATTCCACGTTCTCACCAAAATCTTTCGGTACAAAGAAAAAGTATGGTTCCGAATAGTCTAATTTCTGCCATTTAATTTTTTCGATATCTGACTTGTTGAGCGTTTCAAATTTCGATTCCCGCTTTCCGAAAACTTCCGAATGGTAAACCGTACCGAGTCCCGTTTTGTTTTCATTTTTCCTAACAAGTAGGTTTATCGATACTCCCTGTTGGATATCAAAAACATTCTCGTCTTTTCCGCCATCGGGAGCTTTTTCTTTCTTTTTAGAATTGCCGTGGAGATCAAGAACATAAATCTCGTCAAATGTTTCAAGTAGGTGTTTTCTCATTTGGCGGTGCGTAATACCATCAATAAACGAGTTGTTGGTAATCATGGCCACAACACCAGTTTTATTTTTCTCAATGAAGTGCTCGGCGAAGCGAAGAAACTTGATGTAGTCGTCATCAAGGTTTATTTTCCTTTCTCCCAAACCAGTTTTGTAAACTTTGATTAGATTCTGTATCCACTCTCCCTTGTTTGACGAGCTCACGCTGTAAGGCGGATTGCCGAGTACCACCATGATCGGAGTAGTATTTTTCACCACTGATGCTTGTTTAGCTTCCTCAGCTATAGCTGCCCCAAAATCAAATGCGAGCATATTTTGCTGCTTCCCTAGATCTTCCAAAGAGTTTGTCAAATACACACAAAGTCGTGCTTTTCCAGATCGTGTTTCATTAAAGTAATAAAAACCCGTCTCCTTCAATTTTAGAGTGATTTTAAGGTGAGCAATAGTATAAGGAGACATCATCAACTCAAAGCCGTGCAAGCGAGGTAAAAGATCGTGATGAACATAAGATGGCCATCGGCCTTTTTGACCTGTTTGCTCAAAATTTTTATGAATCTTATCTATGGTCGCACTAATGAATGTACCTGTACCAACGGCCGGATCAAGTATCTGTACTTTGTGCTTTCCGTTCGAAAGCTTGGTTATATCGGCAAGTCCTTGTGCAAGGCCAAAATCTTTCTTCAGGATATAGTCAACCGAACGGACAATGAAATTAACCACGGGAAGCGGCGTATAATATGCTCCCATCTTTTTACGCAATGCTGGGTCGTATTCTTTGAGGAAATCTTCGTAGAAGTGGATGATCGGATCAGCATCTATCATGTATTCCTCGACAAGTTTTTTAGTATTGGCATGTTGGAATACTTCACATAGCTCGTCGACGATATAGCTTAATCGTTTATCAAAATTAGGTCCCGCAATATGATCAAAAAAGTGTTGTAGAAACGGGTTTGATGCTGGTACAAGATCGCGCGCTTCCTGGCGAGTAAACGTATCAGCCGAGTCGTCGTAATAACGCGCGACAAAAAGACCGTAGACGAGCGTCTGTGCGTACATATCGGAAAAGGATTCAAGCGAGAGATCATGAACGAGCATTTTCTTTATAGCGTCGTATACGCGAAAAAGCTCTTTGTTTTGTTCTGATGCGCCTCCTAAAAATTGGTTTACATTATCCCTTATTCTTTGCGCCTTACCACCCATTATCTTTGCGAGGTGTGCACCAGATTTGATAGGTTCTTTGTGAGACTGTGCAAAGTCAAGGAGTGTTTTTGAAAGTAAATCGTAATTTTCAGGGAACGCTGAAATAGTCCTGTCCTTTAAGTTATACTCTGCAATCTTTATAGGTTCTCCGTAAGGAAGTCCGTTTCTATAAAAACGAAACTCGACGTAGTTCGTGAGCACTAAATTGGCGTAGCCGAAGTAACGTACCATCTGTTCTGACTTCTCAACCTTATCTAAAGAAACGCCAATATCTTTTGCTTCAATATACAAAATAGGCACGTCGCCTTTGAGTACTACGAAGTCGGGCTTGTTTCCTTGTTTTGCTCGTGCGTCATGATCAATACGGGGTATCTTTTGTACTTGTTCAAAAATGCCTTTTAGGATATTTTCAAAATCCGTTCGGTATCCCATCTCACTTGTTTCCTTATGAGCAAACTTTTTGGAAATTGATTGTATGTAGTTGGTAAGTAAGGGGCCCATAAATCTCTATTTTATCTCCATTCAAACTTGGCGGAGGAGAAGGGATTCGAACCCTTGATGCCGTTTCCGACATACGTCCTTTCCAGGGACGCCGATTCAACCACTCTCGCACTCCTCCGGTCGCGAACAACTTTAACAGAATTCCCCTATCCATTAAAGCCCCCTTAAATAACATTCCAACATTCTATAGAATGTTGGAATGTTATTGCCCTGCTAATTCAGAATGGGTAATTACTTTGTTTCTGCCTGTTTCTTTCGCATTATAGAGCGCCTCGTCCGCTCTCTTTACCAGATTTTCAAGCAATTCTTCCTTTTGGGCTGAAGCCACACCGGCACTTATGGTTACTGCTAAACCGCCATCAAAATTTAACTCTCCAACTCTTGACCGAATTTCTTCCGCCTTCTGCTTGGCATCTTCTTCATTTGCGCCAAGCAAAGAGACAATCATCTCTTCCCCTCCCCATCGCGCCGCAGTATCTCCGCTTCTTAGACTCTCCTTTATTGCAGTCGCAACTGTTTTCAAAACCTTATCACCTATTTCATGTCCATGGTTATCATTAACTTGTTTGAAATGATCAATATCAAAAAACACAACGCTTATGTTTTTGAAACCAAACCACTCCTTCCTCTTGCCTCTGTCGTTCTGGCTTATCGCTTCCAGATAAACTCTGATTTCTTCTTCAAAAAAGGCGCGGGTTTTTAAGCCGGTCAGATAGTCATGAATCAAATCATGCTCAAGCTCGTGGATTTCCCCCTCAAGCTCTTCTATTTTTTCTTCAAGTATCTTCCTGTCTTCGTCATTCATATTCTTCCTTAAAACATTCTCACATTCTTAAGAATATGAGAATGTTTTATTTAACTTTAAATGTTATCCTTTTGCCCCATAAGGGCTTGTATTCTTTCTTCCACTGGTGGATGTGTTGCAAATATTTTATTCATAAAACCCTTGACCTTGCCCTGCCCGCCGAACGGATTGGCAATAAAAAGATGCGCCGTCGCATGATTTGTCCTCTGCATTGGAATTCCAGCATTAGAAATCTTTTGTAGTGCATTTGCCAAACCTTCCGGATAACGAGTCAAAAGCACCCCTGAAGCATCTGCCAGAAATTCGCGTTTGCGGGAAATCGCAAACTGAATCAAAGTGGCGATGATTGGTGAAAGTATGGCCAGAACAATCCCAACAATAAACATTATTCCCTGAACTTGGCTGCCTCGACTGCTCCTTCCTCCGCCCAAATGCGCCGTCCGCAGGAAAAAATCGGAAAGTAGGGTTAGAAAGCCGACCAAAACGACCACAACTGTTGAGAGAAGCATATCTCTGTTTCCAATATGCGCCAGTTCGTGAGCTATCACGCCCTCAAGCTCCGACCTATCCAAGATGGGAAGAAGTCCAGTCGTTACAGCTACCACTGCATGCTCTTTGTTTCTGCCTGTGGCAAAGGCATTTGGCGATGGATCGTCTATAACATAAAGCTTGGGCATCGGAAGGCCGGCAGTAATTGATAGGTTTTCCGTAACATTCCAAAGGTCAAAAAATTCTTCCCGAGTCGCCGGCCGCGCCCTGTGAAGCTTCAGGACAATTTTATCCGAATACCAGTAACTGAATACATTTAGGAAAATGGATACGGCAACGAAAATATAGAGAATCGTAGGATTGCCATAGATTTGAGCAAAAACGAAGCCAACCAAAATAATCAGAATGAAAAAGACCGCCATAAAAAACCAGGTTTTTCTTATGTTTTTATCCTTATGACTATAAATATTAGTAGTCATGTCGAAAGATAATAGTTCTTAGTCTCCTTATTCTTAATTCTAGATTCTTTATTCTTCTTTAAAAACTTACTTTGACCGGCTCTTTGGCCGCAGCGCCTTCTTCAAGTTCAAAAAATTCCATTTTGGAAAATCTGAACACTCCGGCAATTATATTACCCGGAAAAGACTCAATACCGATATTTAAGTCGCGGACATTGCCGTTGTAAAACCGACGTGATGCCTGAATTTTATTTTCAGTGTCAGAAAGTTCTCTCTGAAGTTCAAGAAAGTTCTGGTTTGCTTTCAAATCGGGATACGCCTCGGCTACGGCAAAAAGCGACTTCAAAGCTCCGGAGAGCATATTTTCCGCTTTTCCATGCTCGGCAACGCTTTGGACGCCCATTGCGGCGGCGCGGGCCTTGGTAACATTCTCAAATGCCTCCTTCTCGTGGGTGGCATAACCCTTCACCGTTTCAACAAGATTTGGTATCAGGTCATATCTGCGCTTAAGCTGGACATCTATATCAGCCCAGGCCTCCTTGGCACGATTTATAAGTCGAACAAAACGATTGTACATAGCCACAATCCAAATGACTACAACAATTGCTATACCTAAAATTATTTTCCCCATATTTACGTCTAAAAGCTTATATTAACGCCTTGATTATACAGTATTTTAAGGATTTTGACATAAAAACACTCCCCTGTGCAAAGCTGGACTTTGCACAGTAAGCTTTGCACAGTGGAGCAGAACATATTATGTTGTCTCGGCTTTTTGTTTTCGGTACTTATAAATTACAAAAATTTATTGAATATATAATTATAGTTTATAAAATTACTTTTCTACTTTTACAAAAGGAAAGGGCGCCGACAACTCGGTCGACGCCCGTGAAACAGTGCCGCCACTACGCAGGCGACTTCTCAGCCGAGTTTAAGTGCTCGGCGCACCTTTCGTTCGGGACCATGCCGGCAGAGGGACATTGCCATCGGGATGGCCTTGCCATCCCTTTACACAGTCGGCATAGCCGAACTTGACTACGCCGCCCCCCAACAGCTGGACGACATATCGCCCGAGCGGCTGACAGGGGAACTGACCATGGGCCATCTCCCACCCCACCACCCTGCCGGTTGCACCGCCGGCGAGGTTCACGAGCTGCCCGAGCGCTAGCTCGGGCGCGTTCGTGTAATACGGAGAAGACCCGTCCTTCGGGTCCTCCCAAACCCAACTTCCGTCGACAACCTTGTGCATACATCCCCCTCGGCCCGCTTTTCACGGCGAGCCTTTAAGTTGTTTACCGGTTTGGCCGAATGCCGTGCCGGCGTATGTCTCATCCCGCATAGCAGAAGTCGCGCAAGGGCTTTTCCCACAGGCGTTTTCAGCGCTGTCAGACCTGGCACAAACCAGGCGCCCACTTCAAAGAACTACTTATAGTATACTCCTTTTAGTAAGTTTTGTCAAATACATTTTTCAGACACCAAAAAACCGCTATACGAAGCGGTTTTTTGGTGCTTCTTTATTCTTTATTCTTAATTCTTGATTCTTGATTCTTTAATAGTCCATTCCGCCTCCCATTCCCTGTCCGCCAACTGGCAGTCCGCCGGCCGGCGGATTCTCCGGCTCTTCTGCAATAACCACCTCTGTGGTCAGTAAAATTGCGGCAGCAGAAATCGCATTTCGGAGCGCAGTTTTTGAAACCTTTACCGGGTCAATAATCCCCGCTTTCATCATATCCGACACTACTTCATCTTTCAGAGCGTTATACCCGGCAAGCTCTCCCCTCTTCTTCACTTCCGCAACCACCGCCGAGCCGTCATCCTTGCCCGTGTTGGCAACAATCTGCTTCAGTGGCTCATCAACGGCTTTCGCCACGATTTCGTATCCGATTCTTGCTTCTGGCTGTTTTATCCTCTCCGGCTCATCTAACTTTTCTCTCAAAATTTTTCCGGCTTTCACGAATGCGCTTCCGCCACCAGCAACTATTCCCTCTTCAATCGCCGCTTTGGTGGCATTGACGGCATCTTCAATCTTCAGTTTCAGATATTTCATTTCCGTCTCCGTCGCGGCGCCAACTCGGATTATAGCGACTCCACCAGAAAGCTTGGCAATCCGCTCTTCCAGTTTTTCCTTGTCAAACTTGGAATCACTGGAATCCTTCTGCTTCTTGAGCTGGCTCACGCGCGATTTTATTTCAGAGGCTTTGCCCTTGCCACCGATAATTATCGTATTGTCTTTGGTGGAAACAACCTTCACGGCATTGCCTAGAGCCGACATCTCCGCGCTCTCAAGCTTTACTCCGACTTCTTCCGAAATAACTTGGGCGCCAACGACGGTAGCTATGTCAACAAGCATATCCTTCTTCCTGTCGCCATACCCGGGCGCCTTGACCGCCAGCACGTTGAATCCGCCGCGCAGTTTATTGAGTACGAATGTCGTCAGCGCTTCCCCCTCTATATCATCGGCAATTATCACCAAATCCTTTTTGCCGGAAGTAGCAATTTTCTCAAGCAAGGGAAGAATTTCCTTAATGCTCGCCAGCTTCTTGTCCGTAATCAGGACCGGAACATTTTTGTATTCGGCTTCCATCCTGTCCGCATTGGTAATCATATACGGAGAAGCGTATCCCTTATCAAACTGCAGTCCTTCAACGATTTCCGACTCAACACCGAACGATTGAGATTCTTCCACCGTAACAACTCCGTCTTTGCCGACTTTCTCTATAGTCTCGGCAATGATGGAGCCGATTTCTAGAGATTCTGCTGCAATTGTCGCAACTTGTTTTATTTCAGCTTGTGTTTTTATGGGCTTTGCCAAGTCCGACAGAGCCCGGTCAGCATCGTGAGCGGCCAACTCCATTCCGTGTCTGATGCCCATAGCATTGACTCCGAAAGTTGTAAGGCGCATACCTTCATTTACAAGTGCCTGTGTCAGTATTATTGAGGTTGTGGTGCCGTCTCCGGCGACATCGTTGGTCTTGGTTGCCACTTCTTTGGCAATTTCGGCGCCCATATTTTCAAACTTGTCCGGAAGAGCTATGTCTTTGGCGATCGTTACACCATCGTTTGTTATGGTCGGCCCACCGTATCCCTTCTCCAGCGCAACATTCCTGCCACGAGGACCCAATGTAACCTTCACGGCGTTGGCAACAATATCCACCCCTCTCTTCAAGGACTTCCTTGCTTCTTCATTAAATAAAATTTTTTTAGCCATGTGATTGATTTTTAGTAAGTGAGACTAAACACACTCTTTATTTTCTAACAACGGCCACGACTTCGTTCTCGCGGACAATCATATAGTCTTCGCCTTTATAATTTACCTTCTCGCCCCATTGAAACAGCACAACGTCGCCTACCTTAAGACTAAGCGGGACCATTTTGCCGTCTTGGAATTTGCCTTCTCCAACCGCCACCACCTTGCCTTTTCTTGTCGCCTTATCTTCCTTAGCCGTATCAGGGATATAGATACCGGATTGAGTTTGAGACACTGTATCCGATGATTCAATTTCCTTTATAAGTACCCTATCTCCCAGAGGAGCCAAACCGAGAGATTTGGACCCGGGGGATGACACCCCGGGACTTTTTTTCACCACTTTCTTGCCTTTTTTGGCACTTTTTGAAGCTGTTTTAGCCTTTGTTTTCTTCATATTTTCTACATTAAAACTGCTAAAAGCCGCTGGGGCTGTTATTTTTTGCATAACCATTATATAGAGGCTTGACTTAGTGTCAACAATCGTATTAGATAGAATAGTTTTGGCCTTTCCCTAACAAGGCCCTTGCTAGACAGGAAAGTTTCTGATAAATTTTAATAAATGAACATCTCTTCCGTTTTGCCGTATGTTCAAATAATTCTCTCCATCCTCCTCATCGGGGGTATTTTGCTACAGAGATCGGAAGCGGGCTTAGGTAGCGCTTTTGGCGGAGATGGAGTGGGCGGAGGAACATTCACAAGAAGGGGCTCGGAGAAGGTTTTGTTCAGACTGACAATTGTTATTGCCATTTTGTTTGCTATTACGGCCTTTATCGCACTCATTATTTAAATTTTCCAAATAGGGACTAAATTGTGAACTCAGACCAAAATAATCCTAAAGGAGACGGTTTTCGCATTCGTCTTCTCCGCTCTATAAACGATACGGTGAAAAGGTTCTCTTTTTCAGAAAGAGCGCTCTTTATAATCGTTGCCGCGGTGTTCGTAGGCAGTACGCTTTTTCTAGTCGGTTCAGTGAGCAACAACTTTTCCGTAAATGTCCCAGACAAGGGGGGCTCTTTCACGGAAGGTATAGTCGGGTCACCGCGTTTTGTGAATCCGCTTCTTGCGATTTCTGACGCAGATAGGGATTTGGTGGCTCTGGTATTTTCCGGACTGATGAAATCAACGCCTTCAGGCGAACTAGTTCCGGACTTGGCAGAAAGTTTTTCAATATCTCCAGACGGGCTGACTTATTCTTTCACCATAAGAGAGGGCGCAAAGTTCCATAACGGAAAGCCCATTACTTCGGAAGATGTGGAATTCACCATCACAAAGGTGCAGGATTCTGCGCTGAAGAGCCCAAAACGCGGGAATTGGGATGGGGTAATTGTGGAAAAAATTGATGAAAGGAATATAAGTTTCACTCTAAAACAAGCGTATGCGCCATTCTTTCACAACACGACTCTTGGTATACTTCCGAAACATCTTTGGAAAAATGCCACTGCCGACGAGTTTGCCTTCAGCCCGCTCAACACCGAACCTGTGGGCTCAGGACCGTACCTAATCAAAGAGATAAAAAGAAATTCAGCCGGAATACCGGTTGAATACAGGATGGATTCATTCGGCAGTTATGCCCTAAACGAGGCCTATATATCTTCTCTGACCCTTAAGTTTTACAACAACGAAGAAGACCTGCTCAATTCATACAAAGATGGACAGATTGAATCAATTGCCGGAATTTCAGCCGAATCAGCAAGAATCCTAGGAATAAGCGGAGACCGGGTGGAAATAGCGCCGCTCTCAAGAATCTACGGAGTGTTCTTCAACCAAAATCAAGCTCCAGTGTTCGCAAACCAGGAAGTAAGAGAGGCGCTCGATGTTGGCTTGGATAAACAAAGAATCATTAATGAAATACTTTTTGGATACGGACAGATATTGAATAGCCCGATACCCAGACAAGATATTATTCCTCCAGATGATGCGGCACGGAACATACCGAAAGAAGAGCGCACAGCGGAGGCACAGAAAATTCTTGAAAACGCGGGGTGGGCTAAGAACGCAGAAACTGGCATATATGGAAAGAAGACCAGTAAAGGAGTGTTCGTGTTATCATTTACCATCTCAACAGGTGATACGCCCGAGCTGAAACATGTAGCGGAGATAATAGAGTCGGAATGGGACGCCTTGGGCGCTGACGTGAGTTTGTCAGTATTTGAAATCGGCGACTTAAACCAGAATATAATCAGGCCGAGAAAATACGATGCTTTGTTTTTTGGAGAAATAATAGGCAGAGAGCTGGACTTGTTCCCTTTTTGGCACTCATCCCAAAGGAATGATCCGGGACTCAATATCGCGCTGTACGCCAACATCACGGTAGACAAACTTCTTGAAGAGACGAGGTCAACTCTCGGAAAGGAAGACCGTCTGGCCAAATATCAAGAGTTGCTTCTGGAGATGAGCAAAGAGACACCGGCGGTATTTGTGTATTCGCCCAACTTCATATACTTGCTTCCGGAGAGAATAAACGGCGTTTTACTTGGCCAGCTTACCGTCCCCGCCGAAAGATTCCTAGACATTCATCGGTGGTATATAGAGAAAAACAAAGTTTGGAAAATTTTCAAATAAGAAAGATCCCCCCCATTTTATTCATTTAATATACGAGCAGAGAATTATTATTAACAAAAAATTAAAATATGGATAGAGGAACAGGAAGAAGGTCCGGGCAGAGAAACCCGCTGGCTGTCAGAAGGCGACCTTCGCAGAGGCGAAGGTCGCCGTCAATGCCGATTTCGGTAAAAAAAGACAACGACGTCATCCCGCCTGCGGGAGACAGTATAAGAATTATTCCGCTTGGAGGCGTAGAGGAGATCGGCAAGAATATGACGGTGGTGGAATACAAGGATGACATCATAGTGATAGACGCGGGTTTCCAATTTACAGACCAGGATACTCCCGGAATAGACTATATCCTGCCGAACGTGAAATATCTTGAAGAAAGAAAGGCCAAAGTCAGGGCTTTAGTTATAACTCATGGCCACTTAGACCACATTGGAGGAATACCCTACATTATGGATCGCATCGGCAATCCTCCGATATACGCAAGAGAGTTTAGCGCCCTATTCATAAAAAAGAGACAGGAAGAGTTTCCTCATCTGCCGCCACTTGACATCAAAGTCATAGGCAAGGACGATACCGCCGTAACAATTACAAAAAATCTTAAAATAAGATTCTTTGGATTGACACATTCAATACCAGATTCAACCGGGATAGTTATTGAAACTCCGCTCGGGGACATAGTAAACACCGGAGACGTGAGAGTGGAAAACACCGACGGTGTACCTGGAGACGACGAGCTAGATCAATACGAAATGTTTAAAAAAAGAAACGTGCTTCTCTTGGCTTTGGACTCGACCGGCATTGAGAAACCCGGTTGGTCAATTTCCGAAAAGACGGTAATCAGAAACATTGACGAGATAGTCAAGGGTGCGGGCGGGAGAATTCTTATTGCAACATTTGCTTCTCAAGTAGAGCGGGTTATTGCTTTCATAGAAATTGCAAAAAAATACAACAAGAAAGTGATAATTGAAGGCCGAAGCATGCGGTCAAATATCGCCATTGTAAAACACCTCAAACTGACCGACCTAGACCACCTTGTCCCAATAGAAGATATTGATAAATATCCTCCCGATAAGATAATGATTATCGCTACCGGCGCTCAAGGAGAGGAGTTTGCGGCGTTAATGAGGATTTCAAACAAAACGCACAAATACATAAGACTCAACGAAACTGATACGGTGATTCTGTCCTCCTCCATCATTCCAGGCAACGAAAAATCAATAACAAAATTGAAGGACAACCTCTATCGCCATGACTCGCGAATAATCACTTATCTGGACTCCGACGTCCATACCAGCGGACACGGCAAACGCTCCGAGCTTGAATGGATACACCGCCAAATCCCCTACAAATTCTTTATTCCCGTCCACGGCCACCACTTTATGCTCAAGATGCACGCCGAAATGTCTCGAAACCTCGGTACACCAAAAGAAAACATCGTTGTTCCCGATAACGGCTCAGTAATAGAAATTAGCCCAGATGGCGCAAAAATACGAGTACTGAAAGAAAAAGCGCCTTCTGGAGACATGGTGGTAGAAGGGTTCACAATCGGCGATGTCCAGGAAGTTGTAATCCGTGACAGGAAAATGCTTGCTGAAGACGGAATGTTTGTCATAATTGCGACTATAAACGTCAAGACCGGCAAATTGCAAAAGTCGCCTGATATTATTTCTAGAGGATTTATATACCTTAGAGAATCGCAGGACTTGCTTCAGCAGACAAGAATAATAATAAAGAGAACAATAGAGAAAAATACGGTCGGCATGCGCCCGATAAACTTCGACTTTGTAAAAACGAGCATCACAGATACGATCAGTAAATTCCTGTTCCAAAAGACTGCCAAAAGGCCAATAGTCATTCCGGTAGTGCTTGGAATATAATTAAGATATGAGGCAAGAAGCGATATTCCCAAGAAGGAATCACCGTCTTTCTTTTTTGTTTTTCCTTAATCTTATTTTTGCTTTCCATTATTATCTGGTTATATATATCAACTCCTCATTCCTTGAGAGTTTTTTTTCTACAAAATTCATAGGAGGGCTGTTTATGGCGGGAGCGGTTATCAATTTGTTTCTTCTGCTTTGGTCGCCCCTGATAATAAAAAAGATCGGCGCGTATTCAATGATAGTCTTGGCGACACTTGCCGAAGCGCTCGCCATATTCCTGCTATTTAGGGCAGCAGGCCCCGCCAGTATCATCTTGGGCTTTATCCTCCACCAGAGCGTGGTAATGCTGATTCTTTTCCTGCTTGATATGTTTCTAGAGGCGGCAACGACAAAGGAGTCCACGACAGGAAGTATCAGAGGAATTTATCTCACGCTTTCAGGTCTGGCTTTGGTGCTAGCGCCAGCCCTAGTGGCGCTACTGTCTAAGGGCGGTGATTACAGACCGGTATTCGTATTGTCCGGCATTATACTGCTACCCTTCCTTTTCTTGACGCTGAAAACACTGAGGAAAATAAAAGGAGTCAGTGTGGTAAGGCCGGAGATACTAAACACTCTGAAGGCAGTCCTGAAGTCAAAAGACGTGAGAAATGTTTTGCTGGCACAAGGCATCTTACAGTTTTTCTATGCCTGGATGGTCATTTATCTCCCGCTTTATCTTCACACAGTAATCGGTTTCCCCTGGTCAAAATTAGGAATTTTGTTCTCTATAATGCTTTTACCGTTTGTGCTTTTTGAAATCCCAGCCGGCCGGATTGCCGACAGGTTTTTGGGAGAAAAAGAAATGATGATAGGCGGATTTGTCGTAATGTCCGGAGCGGCGATCTGGTTTTCATACTTGGTTGAACCAGTCTTCCTTACCTGGGCAATAATACTATTTCTAAGCAGAGTCGGAGCCAGTGTGGTGGAAATAACCACCGAAAGTTACTTCTTTAAGCACGTGAAAGCTACCGACGCTGGTATAGTCGGTTTTTTCAGGTCAACAAGACCCGTCTCTTACATCGCCGCTCCGATTGTCGCCTCGGTTTTGTTTTGGTTTATGCCCTTCAGATTCTTTTTCGTCGGTTTGGGCGTTTTAACTCTCTCGGGAATTATATTCGCCTGGAAAATAAAGGATACTCGCTAATTTAAGGCTGTAAGATTTCCTCTAATCTCTCCCCTTCAACCAATATGACAACATCTCTTACATAAGGAAACTGCTTTAGTGTTTTTTCTATCTGAGAGCGTATTCCTATTACTCTGCACGATCCGGCTACATTTTCATTAAGTCCATCGCTAAAACCCGCCATCATCGTCCCGTCTTTGACGATGAGACTGTTTAGCGTTACTTCGCCATTTATACTTGTAAAGTATCCAGCTTCCTTTTCCGGCACGCTTAATCCGCCAAGCAGAATCTCAATCGATTCTTTTTCGGAATTTTTCCATACATATATTTCTTTCTTTATAGGAAATACGTTGGAACAATCAATATACTGGGGATCCAAAAGTGAGTTCGGATAAAATACCAAAACCTCTTTCTTAACTTTGAATAAAGCAAATACCGCCGTTAAAGCTAAAATAAGGAGGATTGTTCCTATGATTTTGCTTTTCATAAGCTAAAACTTAACGGGAATTACTAATTGATCGTCGTTTTCAGGCAAACCTGACGGATTGTCTTTTTTAAGCAACAGTTTGCCTTCTGATGTGTCAGGAGCTGAAAACTCCACTTCCACTTTGAAAGGCACAAATTCTTCTGTCATCCAATCATTTTGAGCTTGGGCTATACCAGTACCTAGCACGTTGCCTTTAGAATCAACAACTTGGATCGGAAAAGAAGCTTCAAAGTACCAGTACCCTCTTGCCTCTCCGGAAACAGTGACGGGATTTCCAATTTTTTGATTAGGCCTTGGATCTGAGACTCGAATTAAATCAACCTTTTCCAACTCATTTCCTATATCTTCAACAAAAACTTTGCCGTCTTTGGTCCTGCATTGGCGAGGATAGGACTCCATTATCGGATTGCCTTTCGCGGCGCAGGATTCAAAATCTGCAACTAAATCGATTGCGTTATCATTTTTTGCAACCCAATAAACACCCACTGCCAATACAACAATGATTACTACCCAGATGTATTTTTTCATTTTTCGCTTATTCCCGCCCTACTGCCCCGCCAGATATGAACCAGCAGCCCAGCCGTCAGTGCCAGAATCAAAGTTGACGTTCCACCAGGTGTAGCCACCGGAT